>ERZ1023261.4-NODE-4-length-220413-cov-7.657698_pt1 | contig 220413 bp, 206 predicted proteins | sample MGYA00521234_ERZ1023261 | MGnify/ENA primary metagenome ERZ1023261 (study PRJEB32759, sample SAMN07749871) | skin metagenome | biome: transportation; feature: city; material: polyester macromolecule | host: Homo sapiens | place: Hong Kong:TC line | collected...
TCCTCACGAAGGCGGACTCTAGCTCAAACTGGCGGAGTTTCAGGGGAGCACGTCAGTCGCGCTGAACGAATGACCGCTCTCGAAAGCCGTGTGTAGCAACCCGAGCATCCGGCATTGGGCGGAAGCGGGCACTCGTTCCGGCATGGTGCGGTACCGCTACGCCAAGGTCCGCCTGAGCGCGTCGCGCCAGCCGGCGATCAGCGGTGCGCGCGCTTCTGCCTTCATCGTCGGCTCGAAACAATGTTCGCGCGACCACAGGCGTTCGAGTTCGTCCAGCCCGGACCACACGCCGGTCGCCAGCCCGGCATGGAATGCCGCGCCGCGCGCGGTTGTCTCGAGATCGTCCGGGCGTTCGACCGGCACTTCGAGCAGGTCGGCCAGGAAGGCGCACAGCCAGTCGTTCGCCGCCATGCCGCCGTCGACGCGCATCGTCGCGGGTCGCGCGCTGCCGTCGGCGACCATCGCCTCGACCAGGTCCATCGTCTGGTACCCGACTGCCTCCAGCGCGGCGCGTGCGAGATGTGCCTGCGTTGCGCCGAGCGTCAGCCCGAAGATCGCGGCGCGGGCGTCGGGCTCCCAGTGCGGCGCGCCGAGCCCGACGAAGGCGGGCACCATGTAGACGCCGTGGCTGTCGGGTACCTCAGTCGCCATGTCGTTGGTCTGGCTCGCGTGCGTGATGACGCCGATACCGTCGCGCAGCCATTTGATCGCCGCGCCCGCGACGAAGATCGAGCCTTCGAGCGCGTAGGTCGTCCGGCCATCGAGCCGGTACGCCGGAGTCGTCAGCAGCCGGTTCTCCGACGCGATCGCCTCCTCCCCGGTGTTGAGCAGCATGAAGCAGCCGGTGCCGTAGGTTGATTTGGCCATGCCGCGCGTGAAACACGCCTGCCCGAACAATGCCGCCTGCTGGTCGCCCGCGATGCCCGCAATCGGGATCGACGCATCGAAGAGGCCCTCGGCGGTGTGGCCGTAGATGTACGCGTTGTCGTGCACCTCGGGCAGGATCGCCATCGGCACGTTCAGCAGCCGGCACATCGCCTCGTCCCAGCATCCATCGCGGATGTTCCACAACAAGGTGCGCGATGCGTTGGTGACATCGGTCGCGTGCACCGCGCCTCCGGTCAGCCGCCACAGTAGAAACGAATCGATCGTTCCGAAGGCGAGTTCTCCCGCCTCGGCGCGTGCGCGCGCGCCCTCGACGTGATCGAGGATCCAGGCGAGCTTGGTGCCCGAAAAATAGGGGTCGAGCAGCAATCCGGTTCGCGCGCGCACCTGGTCCTCGGCGCCCTCCTTCAATCGCGCGCAGGTATCCGCAGTGCGGCGGTCCTGCCACACGATCGCGTTGTGGATCGGGGCGCCGGTCGCGCGGTCCCAGACGAGCGTCGTCTCGCGCTGGTTGGTGATCCCGATGCCGGCGATGCCGTCCGCGCCCACGCCGCTCTCCGCGATCGCCGCGCGCGCGGTCGACAGCACGTCGCGCCAGATGTCCTCGGGATCATGCTCGACCCAGCCGGGCGCGGGATAATGCTGCGCGAACTCGGTCTGCGCGCTCGCGATGCGTTTCGCGGCTGCGTCGAACACGATGCTGCGCGTCGAGGTCGTGCCCTGATCGATCGCCAGAATGTGCGTTTTCGCCACTGTTCGTCCTCTCCTCGCGCCCTTGCGTCAGCACTCGCCCGCTTTCTACCCCGACGTCAACACTTTCGTTTTGGCGCGTTCGTGCTATATACGAAAGCGTAAACGAAAGCGGCGCATGATGAACGAACTTTCCCCTATCAATGATCTGCTGATCGTTGGCGGCGGCATCAACGGCGCGGGGATCGCACGCGATGCGGCTGGACGCGGTCTGTCGGTGCTGCTGGTCGAGCAGGACGATCTCGCCAGCCACACCTCGTCGGCCTCGACCAAGCTGATCCACGGCGGCCTGCGCTATCTCGAATATGGCGAGTTCCGGCTGGTGCGCGAGGCGTTGACCGAGCGCGAGCGGCTGTGGCGGATGGCGCCGCACATCATCTGGCCGCTGCGTTTCGTGCTGCCGCAGACCCAGTCGCCACGCCCGGCCTGGATGGTGCGGCTGGGGCTGTTCCTCTACGATCACCTCGGCGGGCGCGAGGAACTGCCGGGCACCGAGACGATCGCGCTCGGCGAGACGGTCTACGGCAACGGGCTGAAGGACGCCGACGGCAAGGCGTTCGTTTATTCGGACTGCTGGGTCGAGGACAGCCGCATGGTGGTGCTGAACGCGCGCGACGCCGCCGAGCGAGGCGCCGACATCCGCACGCGCACCCGGCTCCTCGACGCGCGCCGCGATGGCGACACGTGGGTGGCGACGATCGAGAGCGCTGTGGGTCGCGAGACGATCCACGCCCGCGCGCTGGTCAACGCCGCGGGTCCGTGGGTCGCCGACGTGATCGGGCGGACGGGTGCGAACCGCAGCGAGCGCGGCGTGCGGCTGGTCAAGGGCAGCCACCTTGTCGTGCCGAAGCTCTACGAAGGCGACCACGCCTTCATGCTGCAGAATCCCGATCGCCGCATCGTGTTCGCGATTCCGTACGAGGGCAAGTACACGCTGGTCGGCACCACCGACGAGCCGTGGGAAGGCGCACCCGCCAAGGCGCAGATCAGCGCGGGCGAGACCGACTATCTGCTGGAAACCGCCAACCGTTATTTCACGCGGCAGCTGACCCGCGACGACATCGCGTGGAGCTACGCCGGCATCCGTCCGCTCTACGACGATCAGGCCGGCAGTGCTTCGGCGGTGACGCGCGACTATGTGCTCGACCTCGACGGCGGTGACGGTCGCGCGCCGATGCTGAGCATCTTCGGCGGCAAGATCACCACATACCGCAAGCTTGCCGAGCACGCGATGGCGGAGCTGGCGCCGTTCTTCCCGCAGGCGCGCGGGGCGTGGACCGCGGGGGCCGATCTGCCCGGCGGCGACATGGACGATTTCGAACGCTTTCTCGCGCATCTGACGCAGGATCATCCCGAGGTCGCACCCGATCTGCTGCGGCGGCTGGCGCGCGCGTACGGCACGCGCGTCCACCGCATCCTCGATGGCGGACTGGGCGAGGATCTCGGCGGCGGCTTGTTCACCGCCGAGGTCGATTACCTCGTGGCGCAGGAATGGGCGAAGACCGCGGAGGACGTGCTCTACCGACGCAGCAAGATGGGCCTTCACGTACCCGAAGGAACGGAAGCGCAGTTGGCAGCCTATCTCGCGAACAAATGAACCAGCCTGCCTTCGACCTCGTCGCCGATCGCCACCGCCGCATCCTCGAGCTCGCGCGGCAGACCGGCAGCGTCGCGGTCGAGGCGCTGGCAGCACAGCTCGGCGTCACGCCGCAGACGATCCGCAAGGATTTGAACGATCTCGCCGCGCGGGCGATGCTGTCGCGCGTCCATGGCGGTGCGGTGGTGACATCGGGTGTCGGCAACCTCGACCATGAGACTCGTGCCGCGGTCGCGGCAGACGCCAAGGCGGCGATCGGTGCCGCCGCGGCGAAGCTCGTACCCGATGGCGCCAGCCTGTTCGTCAATGTCGGCACCACCACCGAGGCGGTGGCACGCGCGCTGGTGACGCACCGCGAGCTGCTGATCATCACCAACAACCTGAACGTGGTGGACATCCTGGCAGCCCGTGACGGGGTGGCGGTGATCGTGGCGGGCGGGCGCGTGCGCGCGAGCGACCGCGCGATCGTGGGGGCGCTGGCGATGGACTTCATCCGCGGCTTTCGCGTCGATTACGCGGTGATCGGCGCCTCGGCGATCGACGCCGACGGCACCTTGCTCGACTTCGATGTCGAGGAAGTGCGCGTGTCGCAGACGATCATCGCGCACGCGCGCAAGGTGATCCTGGTCGCGGACGCTAGCAAGATCGGCCGCGCGGCGCCGGTACGGATCGCGGGCGTCGATGCGATCGACTATCTGGTGACCGACCGGATAGACCCCGCGCTCGCCGCCGCGTGCCGCGACGCGGGCGTGGAGGTGATCGAGACCGATCCGGCGTGAGGAGACGGCGATGACGCAGGGCTGGGCCCCAGTCGAGGAGCGACGCACCGACACGCTGGTCGCGGGACCGCTGCAGCGCCTCGCTGCGCTGTTCGACCACGACGCCGCGCACTGGCCGCACGATTCGCTGCCGCCGCTCGCCCACTGGCTCTATTTTCTACCGAATGACGCGCAATCCAGGCTGGCGGCGGACGGTCACCCGGTACGCGGCGCGTTCCTACCGCCGATTGATGCGCCGCGGCGGATGTGGGCGGGCGGGCGCGTAACGTTCCACGCTCCGCTTCCGATCGGCGCCGCGGCCACCCGCCACAGCATCGTCACCGACGTGCGCGAGAAGCTTGGTCGCTCGGGCGCGCTCAACTTCGTGACGGTGCGCCACGAGGTTCACGCCGCGGGAATGCTCGCGGTGACGGAGGAACAGGACCTTGTTTTCCGACCCAGCAACGTCAGCGCACCCGCCGCCGCCCACCCCGATCTGCGCGAGCCCGCCGTGAGCCGCGAAATTGTGCCCGACGTGACGGCACTGTTCCGCTTCTCGGCGCTGACCTTCAACGCGCATCGCATCCATTATGATCGCCCTTACGCGCAATGGGTCGAGGGCTATCCCGATCTGGTGGTGCACGGCCCATTGCAGGCGATGCTGCTGGTTGACCATCTGCTGCGTGAGCGGCCGGGCAGCACCCTCACCCACTTCGCCTATCGCGGCGTGCGCCCGATGTTCGCCGATCGGGCGCTGCGGCTCAACCTTGCGGACGGCTCACCGGTGGCATTGTGGACCACCGATCCCGACGGCTGCACCGGCATGGACGCGCGCGCGACGCTTGCCTGAGCCTACCCGACCGCGTCGGCGCGGACGGTGGCGAACCAGATCGTGTGGATCGCGCCTTTGCCATTGCTGCGCGCTCGCACCGTACGCTCCTCCACCGCGAAGCCCGCCGACGACAGTCGCCGCGCGAAGGCTGCGTCGGGCGCGGCCGACCAGACCGCCAGCACCCCGCCGGGCCGTAGCGCCTCGCGTGCCAGATGGAGCCCGCGCATCGCGTAGAGCCGGTTGTTCGCCGCGCGCACCAGCCCGTCGGGGCCATTGTCGACGTCGAGCAGGATCGCGTCATACTCACCCGGCCCTTCCGCGATCATGTCGGCCACGTCGATCTGCGCCACGCCGACTCGCGGATCGTCGAGGCAGCCGGCGGTCAGCGACGCCATCGGTCCCTGCGCCCAAGCAATAATCTCGGGCACCAATTCGGCCACCGTCACACGCGCGTTGCCCGGCAGCGCGGCCAGTGCAGCGCGCAGCGTGAACCCCATGCCGTAGCCGCCGATCAGCAGCCGCGGCGCGGGTCGCGTGCCCAGCCGCTCGATCGTCATGGTGGCGAGCGCTTCCTCCGACCCGCTCATGCGGCTGTTCATCAACTCGTTGCGATCGAGCACGATCATGAAGTCAGCCCCGCGGCGGAACAGCCGCAGGTCCTCGCCGCCGGGCACGCGCGCGGTGCCGATCAATTCTCTGGGAACCATGATGGATGCTCGTAGGTGTGGCGCAAAGGACGCGCGTTACGCCGATGCGCGCGCCTTGGCGACCGTGGCTCGCAATGTTTTGGTAAAATGGCAGCAGCGCGCTATATGAGAGCTGCCCAGGCGCGCGATCCGCGTGCCGGCACGTTCACCAACAATTGGGAATTCAACGACCTTCATGGCTGCGTTCAAGGAACAGAGTTTTCAGGAGCGCGCCGCGCTCGCCGCCAAGGCCAAACAGGCCGCGATCGCGAAGCTGCGCGCCAAGCCGCCGGTCGACGAGGCGGTGCTCGCCGAGCAGCGCAAGATCGCCGAAGAGCGCGCCGCCGAACAGGCGCGGTTGAGCGCGGAAAAGAAGGCCGCGCGCGAGCAGGCGATCGCCGAAAAGAAGGCCGCGCGTGAGGCCGCCGCGGAGGAAGCGCGGCTGGCCGAGGAAGCCAAGCAGAAGATGCGCAAGGTGCCGACCGAGGCCGAGATGAAGGCGGCGCGCGACGCGCGCTACGCCGCCCGCAAGGCGCGCCTCAAGCGCTGACCACGACCGGCCGCGCCGAGAAGCGCGGCCCTTCGCTGCCGCGCCCAATGGCGCAACATGGTACGATCATCGCAGATTGGTCGCTGCGTGGACGAATAACTGTCATCTGACGAGCAGGTACGTCATCGCCAGTATCGCAGGCAGGCGTAGCAGCACGATGCCTAGCAATCCCAGCCACGACCGCGGCGCGGACATGGCGATCCGCAACATGTCCACCTCTTTGAAACGGGTAGGCCTTCTGGACATGACGGGCATGGGCATCGCCATGTAGCGGACGTGGCCGAGCCGTAAGCCAATCATGAACAGCGGCCATTTCCACCCATTCGTCTCGTGACAAGCGGTCGGGTAAACGCCCTTCGCGCTAGATCGAAGCCGTTGATCGTGCCGCCGCCATCGGCTCAGCGGCGCTCGCCCGCCAGGTAGCGCGCCAGCGGATCGATCATCTCTTCGGGGATGCGCCGTGCGATCACCGGCATGATCGCCTGCGACTGGCGTGCGTCGATCACCTTTTCATCACCGCGCCAGTCGCGCAGCCGCTGCGCGATGTAGCTGGCGCGCTGCCCAGTCAGGATCGGCTGCGGCTTGCCCGGCCCGTGGCAGCTCGCGCAGGCAGGCAACTGGATGCGCGGCATGCCCTGCTCCGCGATCTGTCGCGCGCGCATGTCGGCGGGCGACGCGATCGCCGGGCGCGCGGGCTGGTCGATCAGGCCCGGCATCGCGGCGAAATGTCGCGCCAGCATCGCGATCTGCGCATCGTCGAGCGTGGCGGCCGCCTGCTGCATCACTGCGCTGTGGCGAACGTTGGCACGGTAGCTCCTGAGCGCCGCCTCCAGCGCCGCGACGCGCTGCCCGCCAAGGATCGGTATGTCGCGTTGCCCGCGTCCCTGCCCGTCCGCGCCGTGGCAGCCGGTGCAGCGCGCGATCACCACCGCGTTCGCCGCCGGCAGGGTCGCGGGGGCGACCGGCGTCGCGACCAGCGCGCGATATTGCGCCGGGCTCATCGTCGGCAGCGCGCGCACGAACGCGACCATGCGCCTGATCTCGTCGTCGCGTCCGTCGCTGCCCCAGGCCGGCATGCCGGAGAATTTGACCCCGTGGCGCAGGATCCAGAAAAGCTGCCGGTCGGTCCACTCGCGCGCGTTGACCGACAGGTCGGGCGCGTGCGGCGTCGCACGCTGCATGACCGGCAGCGGCCGAACGCCCGGTGCGCCGTGGCACGAAGCGCAGGCCTGCGCGAAATGCCCTGCCGCGCTCACCATCCCGCCGCGGTCAATGATCGTCTCGGGCGTCGACACGGCGGCGTGCGTCCGCACCGAATTGCGCATCACCCAGTGGAGGAACCAGTTGCTGATCGCCCAATGCCCGCTCGACGCAGCGACGTTGAAGATGCCCGACCACGCGAATGCCATCCCGAACGCCGCGAGGCCCAGGAGCGAGACGATCACCCGCTTCCACGTCAGCCGAATCGTCACGCGCGCACCTCCCCTGCTCGATACCGGAGCAGACCGGCCAGCATCCACAATCCGCCCAGGCAATAACTCGCCCCCCCGATCACCAGCATGACCACGCCGCCGAGTTGCTGGTCGGCGAGCGCGTCGAGGCCGAATGCCGGGTGCATCGCCATGCCGGCGTAGAGCGCGCGCGGCGCAAGCCCGATCAACACGCCCAGCAGCGTCATGTGCATGGAGGTGAGCAGCAGCGCCGCAACCCCGCCCGCCGGCCGCACCAGCGCGCTACGCCACAAGGCGAAGCCGACGCCCAGGAACATCGCCTGCTCGGCGAGCGCGACCATGGTCGAACCGTCCGCCGCCGCGCGCGCCGCGGGTAGATGCCAGCTCCACACCACCACCAATTCCAGCGCGGCGATCAGCAGCGGCGCGCCCTGCCCTGTCCCGCCATCTGCACCACGGTCCGCGCCCGCCTCGCTGCGCCACGCGAGCATGGGTGCGGCGACCGCGACCGCGAGCATGTGCCCAAGCATGTGGCCGGTCATGCCGAGATGCGCGACCGACAGCGCGACCGAGACGCCGGCGACGAACAGGCCCGCCACGCGCATCATCGGCAATCGGTCAGCAGCAGCGCGGGCGCAGCGGTGAACAGCACGCCGACGACGCTCAATCCGGCGAGCAGCAGCGTCGCTGTCGCGAGGAAGCGCGTGCGATCGATCTCGGTACTCTCGTCGTGCGGCGGCGGGTCGCCCGGCGTGCGGCTCTGCACGAAGGCGACCGCGCCCGAGGCGATGATGATCGCCAACGCGACGATCGTGCCAACGACGAAGGCGACCGGAAAGCGCGCGAACTCGCCCAGCTTCGCGCACGATACCGCCACCCACAGGTAGCAGAACATGAAGTGCACCGCCCATACGCTCGGCGGCACGATCAGCGTCCACAAGGTGACGCGGCGCGACCGCAACCGCGCGGCAAGGTCGCTCTGATGCTCGTCGCTCATGACGTCGACGGGAATAGCCCGATCGTCGCATAGGTGACGATCGCGGTCAGCGCGAGGAAGTGGAAGTAGACGGTAATGTTGCGGATGTCCGCGTCATGTTCTGGGGTCATGCGTCCGGCGAGGCTCCGTGCGAGCGTATAGGCCTGGCAGATCACGCCGACGCCCGCGTGCGCCGCAGTCCAGATCGCGAGCGTCCAGACGATCGCCGGGTAGACGTGCAGCTTGGGCGCGAGATCGGAGAACCACGGTCCGGCGAGCCCTGCGAACAGGCTGGCGAGCGTGACCGCAATCCCCAGGCCGAGCAACGCACGCGCCGCGCCGACCTGCCCGCGCGCGTTCAGCTCACGCGCCGCCACCGTGGTCGCCCATGACACGAGCGTGAGCGTCATCGCCACCATCGGCCAGAATGCGCCAGGTCCGTCCATACCGGGTCCCGACGGCGGGAAGTCCGGATGCACCGTCCAGAAGAAATAATAACCGAACACCAGCCCGGAGAATGCCGTCGCGTCCGCCAGCATCGTGATGAACATCGCCCACCAGCCGGGGGCGACGGGACCCGAACGATAGAGCGGTAGGACGATGCCGTGGCCGATCGATTTCTCCGGCTTTTCCGGGATCTCGGCGGTCGACCACAGCCATACGAGCACGGCGGCGAGCGTCGCCACCGCGCCGCCCAGCGCCAGCCAGTAGAGATGGTAGGTCGTCAGGATGAACACGCTGCCGAGCGCCACCGCGGTGATCATCGGGATCACGCTGGGCGTACCGAGTCGGATCACCTGCGCCGGACGCGCGTCGAGCGTCGTCGTGATGATCGTCTCGCGCCGGCCTTCCTCCGCGTCGGGCAGGAAGAAGCGACCCTCGTCGACCTTGGCGACGAAGTCCTTCTGATCCCAGATCGGGTAGCGACTCTCGATCAGCGGGACCGAGCGGATGCCCCAATCCTCGTCGTCGGGGTGTGCCAGCCATTCCAGCGTGCCCGCGTTCCACGGATTGCGCGGTGCCTTCGCCCGCCGGGGGCTGAGCGCCAGGTCGATCACGATCACCAGCACGCCCGCAGCGAACAGATAGCTGCCGATCGTCGAGGCGAGGTTCAGCCCGTCGACCCCCAGTTCGGCAGGATAGGTGAACACGCGCCGTGGCATGCCGAGCAGCCCGGTAATGTGCATCGGGAAGAAGGTCAGGTTCGCGCCGACGAACAGGATCCAGAAAGCGGTGCGCCCCAGCCGGTCGGACAGCTTCTTCCCCGTGATCAGCGGCCAGTAGTAATAAAGGCCGCCGAACAGCGGCAGCAGCGTTCCGCCGATCAGCACGTAATGCAGATGCGCGACGATGAAATAGGTGTCGTGCGCCTGCCAGTCGAACGGCGCCACCGCGACCATCACGCCGGTCAGCCCGCCGATGACGAAGATCGCGATCGCACCCAGGCAGTAGAGCAGCGGCGTCGAGAAAACGACGCGCCCGGCCCATAACGTCGCGATGAAGACGAAGATCTGCACGCCCGTCGGGATCGCCACCGCTTCGGACGCGGCGGAGAAGAACGCCAGGCTGATCTTGGGCAGCCCGGTCGCGAACATGTGGTGGACCCACAAACCGAAGCTGAGGAACGCGGTGCCGACCGCGGCCAGCACGATCCACGGATAGCCCAAGATGTGCCGCTGCGCGAAGGTCGGGATCATCATCGCGAACAAGGCGATCGACGGCAGGAAGACGATATAGACTTCGGGGTGGCCGAAGATCCAGAACAGGTGCTGCCACAAGAGCGGATCACCGCCCTTCGCCGGATCGAAGAACGGCCAGCCGAGCAATCGCTCCAGCTCGAACAGCACGTCGCCCGCGATCAGCGGCGGGAAGGCGAACAGGATCATCACCGCCACGACCAGGATGTACCAGGCGTAAAGCGGCATCAGGTTCAATCGCATGCCGGGCGGACGGCATTTGAGCACGCCGACGATCAGTTCGACCGCGGCGGCGACCGACGATACCTCGATGAAGCTCAGCCCCAGCATCCAGATGTCGGCGCCGAGCCCGGCCAAGTCGGTCCGCGTCGTGAACGGCGGGTACATGAACCAGCCGCCGTCGGGTGCCGCATCGAAGAAGATCGAGCCGGCGACGAACACGCCGCCGATCAGGAAGCTCCAGTAACCGAATGCCGACAATCGCGGAAACGGCAGGTCGCGCGCGCCGAGCAGCTGCGGCAGCAGGATGATCGACACCGCCTCGAACATCGGCACCGCGAACAGGAACATCATCATCGACCCGTGCAGCGTGAACAGCTGGTTGAAGGTCGAGGCGGTAACGAGATCGTTCGCCGGCACGGCGAGCTGCGCGCGCATGATCAGCGCCAGCACGCCCGCGAACAGCATGAAGCCGAACGCCGTCAGCGTATACCACACGCCGACGCGATTGTTGTTGACGTCGGTCCAGCGGAAGAACCAACCCGATGGCGGCTTCCACACCGCACGCAGGCGCTCTTCCTGCTCGGCCCGCAGGTCAGGGTCGTCTTGCGCATGGAGGCTCATGCGATCGCTCCGGCGCGGCGGGTCATTTCAGCGTTTCCAGGTAGCGCGCGATCGCCGTCACGTCGGCGGGCGCGAGATGCGTGTAGGCGGGCATGCGCGCGCCGGGCTTCACCGCGGGCGCATTGCGGATGAAGCGGATCAGATTGGCCTCGCTCATCGGCATGATCCCCGCGCCCAGCGTGGTACGCGCGGCGATGTGCGAGAAATCGGGCCCGATCCTGCCCGCCGCCCCCGTTCCTGCCACCGCATGGCACCCGCCGCAGCCGTTGTCGGCGAACAGCGTCGCGCCGCGCCGCGCGACTGCATCGGCCGGCGCAAGCGCGGCCCGGCGCTGCTCGGCGAGCCAGCGATCAAAGGCGGCGGGCTCCATCGCGACGACGTCGAACGCCATCAGCGCATGGCTCAAACCGCAGAATTCGGCGCACTGCCCGCGATAACGACCTGCTCGCGTCGCGCGTGCGACCAAGCGGTTCGTGCGCCCGGGGATCATGTCGACCTTCCCCGCCAGCCCGGGGATCCAGAAACTGTGGATCACGTCGCCTGCGCTCAGGCGAAAGTCGACGGTGCGCCCGACAGGGATACGCACCTCGTTCGCCGCTGCGATCGGCTGGCCGTCCGCATCGCGGTAGCCGACGCGCCACCAGAATTGCTCGCCCGCCACGTCGACAATCAGATCGCCTGGCATTGCCCTGATCGGCCGCATCGCCGGCAACGTCCCGACGAGCAACGCCGCGAGCACGCACGTCGGCACGATCGCCCCTGCCCATAGCACCAGCCGCATCCCGCCGCGGTGACCGATCGCGTCGCGCCTCGACCGGATCGCGAGCGCGAACAGCACCGCCACGATCGCGAAGATCACGACGCCGCCCGCCGTCATCAGCAGCGTCAGCGCGCGCATGTTCGCGGCCTCGATGCCGGAGGTGGAGAAGGCGGACTGGCGCGACATAGGCCCGTTCGGACCCGCAATCGGACCGCAATGCAACCCATCCAGCCGCGCGCAACAGAATGTTACATGGCTGGAACGACGATGCTGTCGCATCTACCGTGCACGCCGGTGCACATCTACCAAGGCCGCGAAAACACGATCTGATGAAATACTGTCGCCTCGTCGCACTGGAACGACGATGGTGACCCCTACGGGAATCGAACCCGTGCTTCAGCCGTGAAAGGGCCGCGTCCTAACCGCTAGACGAAGGGGCCGTGAGGCGAGGCGGCGCATTGCGGCAAAAGCGACGGCCGGTCAAGCCTCTTGTCGGCCCGAGCCGAGTCCGCGGCTCAGTTCGCCCAGGCGGCGTCGTCGAGGTGGAGCTCGGCCGCGGGGCGGCTGCCCCAATCGTCGAGCTTGGCACGGCCCGCCAACCACAATCGTCGCGTCGGCCCGGCGGCGAGGAGTGCTTGCCCGAGCGGGGTGTCGGCCGCACGGAACGCCATCGCCTTGATGCTGCGCCCGTCGTCGCCCGCCACGATCGCGCGGACGTGGCCGTTGCCGACCACGTCGACCTTGATCGTGCGCACCGGGCCGACCGCGACACGCGGGGACGGCCAGCCGGTGCCGTACGGCCCGCCTGCCTCCAGCGCCTGGACGAGATCGGGGGTGACACCGCCGGGTGCCAGCACCGTGTCGACCAGCAGGGCGCGGTTCGCGGTCGCCTGCGCGACCGCCGCGGCGAGCCGTTCATCGAGGAATGCCGCGAGCGCGTCGATCCGGTCGGCGGCGACGGTCAATCCCGCCGCCATTGCGTGCCCTCCCCCGGCGACGAGCAGCCCGTGCTCCTTCGCCGCCAGGATCGCCGCGCCCAGGTCAACTCCGGTGATCGAGCGGCCAGAGCCCTTGCCGACGCCGTGCTCGTCGAGCGCGATCACGATCGCGGGACGCCCGAGCTTCTCCTTCAAACGCCCGGCGACGATGCCGATGACGCCGGGGTGCCACCCCTGCCCCGCCACCACGACGACCCCGCGATCGGCGACGATGCTTGCCTCAGCGCCTTCCTGCACGATCGCCTCGATCGCGCGGCGTTCCTCGTTCAGCCGGTCGAGCTCGGCCGCGATCATGCGCGCTTCACCTGCGTCCTGCGTTGTCAGCAACCGGACGCCAAGGTCGGCGAGCCCGACGCGTCCGCCCGCGTTGATCCGCGGGCCCAGTGCGAAGCCGAGGTCGGTCGCGGTCGGCGCGCGGGTCAGGCGCGACGCTTCGATCAGCGCGGCGATGCCGGGATTGCGCCGCGCCGCCATCACCTTCAGCCCCTGTGCCACAAAGGCGCGGTTGAGCCCGCGCAGTTGCGCCACGTCCGCCACCGTCCCCAGGGCCACGAGATCGAGCAGGTCGAGCAGCTTGGGCTCCGCGCGGTCGGCGAAATAGCCGCGGGTCCGAAGCACCCGCACGGTGGCCGCCGCGAGCAGGAAGCAGACGCCGACCGCCGCGAGATGCCCGTGCGCCGCGCCATCGGTCTCGTCGAGCCGATTGGGGTTTACCACCGCGTGCGCGCGCGGCAGTTCGGTGGCGCATTTGTGATGGTCGACCACCAGCACGTCGACGGGCACGTCGGCGAGCGCCTCGAACGCCTGCGCGCCGCAATCGACCGTCACGATTAGCGTCGCGCCCTCGTCCGCGAGCAGGCGCATCGCCGCGGCATTGGGGCCGTAACCCTCTTTCAGGCGGTCGGGGATGTAGACGCGCGCGTCGCGCCCCAGCGCACGCAGCAGCAGCACGATCAGCGCCGAGGAGGTCGCACCGTCGACATCATAATCGCCGAAGATCGCGACCTTCTCGCCGCACTCGACCGCGTCGGCGAGCCGTGCGGCACCCTTGTCCATGTCGCGAAAGATCGATGGGTCGGGCATGAAGCCGCGGATCGACGGCGCGCGATGATCATCGAGCGCCTCGCGCGGGCAGCCGCGTGACAAGAGGATCTGGGTGATCAGGTCATCGGGCACCATGCCCGAACGCTGGTCGTCAGCGAGCGCACGCCACCGCCACGTCTGCCCGAGGATCGAGCGATCGATGTCCAGAACGTTCCGCATTGCCGACACTTAGCCGAAATCGGTACCGCGGTCACGCGCCCGCACGCGCGTTCGGCTCACGCCTGTCGCATCACCCAGGGATGTTCGCGAAACCATTTGGTGACGATGTACTTGACCCCGTCCACCACCGGCATGCCTTCGTGGAGCGTGCGGGTATTGGGACGACCGTCGGCTTCCATGTTGTTCCATGTCAGCAGCATGCCGCGCCGCGGTGACGCGCGCACCCCGCCTTGCGGAAACCAGGTGGCGCCGCCCTCCTCCACGTCGTTCAGGTAGATCATCGCCGTCCAGGTGCGCTGGCCGCCGCTCGCCTGCATCTTGGGCCAGTAACTTTCGCCTTCGTGGAAATAATCGTGGTGGGTGCGAAAATGCTGCCCGGGCGCGTAACGCTGCCCCTGCATCGTCTCGCCGTGCGCGGGGTCGAGCCCGAGCGCGCCCGCGATCCGCTCGTCGATCGCGCGGATGTCGGGGGCGTTGCGATCCATGTCGCAGCTCTCGCTGGTGCGGTTGGCGCCGTGCCCTTTGTCCGACAGCAGGGTGGAGGGTCGACGCTGCCGCTCGATCAACGCGATCAGGTGGTCGCACGTCGCATCATCAAGGAAGCTGAGGCAACGATACGCCTGGATCGTCTCGCTCGGCAGCCGCGTCATGCGCGGATCGGCGTCGAGCCGCGCGGCGACAGACCGGCCGATCACGGCGCGCGCTGGGGAGGGGTGACCGGGGGGAACGCTCGTGACCGCCATGCCCTCACCCTTGCAAGCCGCGGCGGGCGAGGCAAGCCCGCCCGCCGCCGACCCGATGCGCGATCACCAGAACAGGTCGTAGATCGCGTCGACGATTTCGCCCGTGTCGACGTCGACCAGGATGGCGTCGTTATAGTAGCGCACCCAACGGTACGGTCCGTACGGCTCGGGCAGGCGATAGGCGAACGGATCGTCGATCCAGTAGTTTTGCGCGAACAGCAGCGACGACAGTCGCGCGCCGATCCCGAAGCGGCGATAGCCACCGTTCCAGCCGTAGGGCGCATAGTAGCGCGGCAGCCGGTACGCCGCGCGGTTGCTGTTGCGATAGCCCGACCAATCGTAGCGCCGGTCCTGCCGCCAGCCGCGATCCCACCGACGATCCCAATCACGATCCGGGCCACGCTGCGCCTGCCGTCCCCAGCCGCCCGCATTGCCCGAGCGCCAGCTCCAGTCGCGTCGATCGATCGTGTCCGAGCGGTCGCGCCAGTCGCGCGCGTCATTCCGATCGCGCCCGTTCCAGTTGCGTCCGGCAGAGCCGCGGCCGTCCCAGGCCCCCCGGTCGGGTGCACGCGCGTAATCACCCCGGTTGCCGCTATCCTGCGGGCGATCGCGATCACGCCATCCCCCCTGCCCGTCGCCGCGCGGGCGGTCGCCGCGCCCGTCGCGATCGGCGCCGCGCCCGGCGGAAAGGCCGGGCGACATCTCGCCGCGTTGGTCCTCGAGTCGCTGCTCCTCGCGACGGGGCCGACCCGCCACGTCTCCGCGATCGGATGCCCAGTTGCGCTGACGATCCGGGCGCGGTTCCGCCTCGGGCCGGTCACGGTTCCAATCGCGCGTCGGCGCAGGCACGTCAGCGCGCTGATCGGCGCGATCTCGGTCCTGACCCGCTCGGCCCTGGCCGCGTCTGTCCTGGTCGGGTCGGTCCGGGCGTTCGTCGCGATGCCAGGCGCCGGGTGCTGCGGCACCGTCGCGCTCCGGCCGTTGCCAGCCGCCGCGATCACCACTGCGCTCGGGCGACTGAGCGCGTTCGCCGCGTTGCTGCGCGCCCGCCTGCGCCTCGACCCGCGCCTGCATCCGCGCGCGCATCAGGTCGCGGATCGATCCGTCCTGCGCGCTTGCCGCACCGGGTACGATCCCCGCTGCCGCCGCGAGCAGCCCTGCCACCACCGATCTCACCATCGCGCACACTCCCACACGCCGGTCACAAGACCAGCACCTCCTCGCCTCGTTGATCGGCGGACCCGATCATCGACGCTGTTGTGATGCCGCAGGAGTGTCGAACCGTTGCTGAATTGATCCGTCAGCGAATTGACAGCTACGCCGCCGCGGACCCGCTGCTCGCCATCTTGCCCCAATATTCGTCGCGCAACAGCCGCTTGTAGAGCTTGCCCGTCTCGTGGCGCGGCAGTTCGTCGCGGAAGTCGACGCGACGCGGTGCCTTGACGTGGCTCAAGTGCGCGCGCGCGAACTGGTGCAATTCGGCGGCGAGTGCGTCGCGATCGGCGAGCGGGTCGCGCGGCTGGACGATCGCGACCACCTCCTCGCCCATTTCCTCGTTAGGAGCGCCGATCACCGCGACATCGGCGACCGCGGGGTGGGTGACGAGCAGATTCTCGATCTCGGCAGGGTAGATGTTCACACCGCCCGAGATGATCATGAAGCTCTTGCGATCGGTTAAATAGAGGTAGCCGTCCTCGTCCATCCAGCCGACATCGCCCAGCGTCGTCCAACCGCGCGCGTCGGTCGCATCGCGCGTCTTGGCAGGATCATTGTGATAGCTGAACGGCGCGGCGCCGGTCGGGTTATGCTCGGTCACGGGCGACTGGAAGAAGACGGTGCCCTCGCGGCGTGGCGGCAATTCCGCGCCATCCTCGCCGCAGATGTGCGTGATCGTGGTCAGGTTGCGCCCAACCGATCCGGGGTGCGACAGCCATTCGGCAGCGGAGATGGCGTGGAAGCCGTTCCCTTCGGTTCCGGCATAATATTCGCCGATGATCGGCCCCCACCAGTCGATCATCGCCTGCTTGACCGGGACCGGGCAAGGCGCGGCGGCGTGCCATACCGCACGCAGTGACGACAGATCATGGCGGGCGCGCGCCTCGTCGGGCAGCTTCAGCATGCGGACGAAGTGCGTCGGTACCCATTGCGCGTGGGTGACATGATAGCGTTCGATCGCGGCGAGCGCCTGTTCGGCGTCGAACCGCCCCATGACCACCACCGTGCCGCCCATCTGCTGCACCGCCATCGACCAGCGCAGCGGTGCCGCGTGATAGAGCGGCGCGGGGCTGAGATAGACCATATCGGGCGTGAAAGCGTAGAGCGCCTGCCCCAGCAGCGCGAGCGGCGAGGTGTTCTCGCCGTAAGGCTCGTGCGGCAGCGCGAAGCGCACGCCCTTTGGCTTGCCGGTCGTGCCGGAGGAATAGAGCATAATCTGCCCCGGCGTCGGGTCGTCGATCGGCGTGTCCAGCTGCCGGTCGCGCAGGCTCTCGTAACTGTCAAAGCCCGGGATTGTGCCGCCGACCATCAATCGATGCAGATCATCCGTGAGCGGCAGCAGCGCCTCGGCGCAGGCCGCCGTGCCCGTGGAAGTGATGAGCACGCGGCAGTCGCCGTCGCGGATGATGTAGGCGGCTTCCTCGGCGGTAAGCTTGGAGGAGATGCAGGTGGTGTAGACGCCGATCCGCTCCGCCGCCCACATCACCTCAAGATAGCGCGGGCTGTTGTCCATCATGACCGCGATTCCGTCGCCTAGCGCCAACCCGAGCGCGCGCAACAGTCGCGCGCCCTGGTTCGCACGCGCGTCGAGCTCGCGATAGGTCACCACTTCGCCCGACCCCGCCATGATGTAGGCGGGTTTGTCGGGCGTGACCGCGGCGTGTTTGTAGGGATGCATCGGCCTCTCCGTCATGGGCGCGGCGGAGTCTGCGCTTCGCTCGCGCCGGTGCTTGGCGTTCGTCGTTACTCGGTCACGCGCTCCACGATGATCGCGGGTGCCATCCCGCCCGCCGCGCACATCGTGACGAGACCGTAGCGCTTTTCCTGCCGCTCCAACTCGTCGACGATCGTCCCGATCAGGATCGCGCCCGTTGCGCCGATCGGATGACCGAGCGCGATCGAGCCGCCGTTGACGTTGACCTTGTCACGGTCGAGCTCGAGGTCGCGGATGAACTTTTCCGCTACCACCGCAAAAGCCTCGTTGATCTCCCACAGATCGATGTCGTCCTTGGTCAGCCCCGCCTTCGCCAGCACCTTCTTGGCGGCCGGCACCGGCGCGTTGAGCATCAGCGTGGGATCGTCGCCGACGTTTGCCATCGCCACGATCTTCGCGCGCGGCTTCAACCCATGCTTCTGGGCATAATCCTTCGAGGCGAGCAGCACCGCCGCCGCGCCGTCGACCACGCCCGAGGAGTTCCCGGCATGGTGGAAATGCTGGATGTCGAGATCGGGATAGCGGCGATTGATCTGTTTGCGGAAGGTGTCGCCGTTCTTGTTGTACGGCATGTCGGCCATTGCGGCAAACGAGGGCTTGAGCGCCGCCAGCCCTTCCGCGGTCGTCTGCGGGCGCGGGAACTCGTCACGACCCAGCACGACGTTGCCGTCGTCGTCGGTTACCGGCACGACCGAGCGATCAAACCGCCCCTCGTCCATCGCGACCTTCGCGCGCCGCTGCGATTCGAGCCCCAACGCGTCGAGCGCTTCGCGGCCGATCCCCTCCATGCTCGCGATCGCATCGCCGCACACGCCCTGGTGCGATTGCGGGTGGCTGAGGTTCAGCCGCTGGTTGCCCGAACCCATGCCGAGCATCGGCTTGCCAGCCTCCATGTCCTCCTGGCTCATCGCGGCGGTCAGGCTCATCATCTCGGTGCCGCCGGCGATGACGAGGTCTTCCATGCCGCTCATGATCTGCGCCGCCGCGAAATTTACCGCCGTGATGCCGCCGCCGCAGAAACGATCCAGCGTCGTACCCGATGCCTTCACGTCATACCCCGCGTCGAGCGCGGCCATACGGCCGAGGTCACCGCCCTGCATCCCGCGCTGTGTCGAGGTCGACCAGATGATGTCGTCGACCTCGGCGGTGTCGATGCCGTTGCGCTCCTTGATCGCCTTCAGCACCGTCGCGGCGAGATGCTGGGGGTGCATGTGCGCGAGCGAACCTTTGCCCTGTTTGCCGATCCCACGCGGCGTCCGGACGGCGTCGATGATATAAGCCTCGGCCATGCGATCCACTCTCCTGATCCTAGACACGCGGCTCTTTACCGCCGCGCTTTTCCGGCATAACCTTCGTTATGGTAGCTGACATGTCAAGCGTCGTGGATCGCCCCGCCCGCAAGCCCGCGAGTGCGCGGACACCCGACCTGACGCCCGCGGCATGGCTGGAAGCGGGGCAGTCGCTGCTGCGCCGCGGCGGGCTTCGCGCGCTGAAACTGCGTCCGCTTGCCGAGGAGCTGCGCGTCTCGACCGGCAGTTTCTATCATCACTTTCGCGATTTCGACGACTATCAGGGACAGCTCGCGCGCTATTTCGCCGAGGATCAGGTGAGCGACCTGATCGACGCGCTGGAACGCGCGACATCCGATCCGATCGAGCGTATCCGCCTGCTCGGCCAGACGGTGCGTCGCCGCGGTTCGTCGCGGCTGGCGATCGCGATGCGCGCCTGGGCCGAGAGCGACCCGCGCGCGCGCACCGCGGTTGAGCGACACGACACGCTGATGCTCGATTTTCTGGCGCGTTGCCTGACGAGCGCGGGCTTCACGCGGGCGGAGGCGGAGATCCGCGCCTATGGCCTGATCACGCTCGGTCTCAGCAAGGTGCACGCGCCGCATCTCGACATGGCGTCGCTGTTCGACTCGCTACTCGACATCATGGTCGCGCGGCCGGCCTGAGCATGAAGGCACTGGTCGTCTCCGCGCTATCGCCCGATCTGTCGGGTATTGCGCTGGCCGAGGTGCCCGCGCCCGAACCGCGTGAGGGTCAGGTGCTGATCCGCGTTCGTGCCGCGGCGCTCAACTACCCCGACCTGCTGATGACGCGTGGCGACTATCAGTTGAAGCCGCCGCTGCCGTTCGTGCCAGGCATGGAGGTCGCGGGCGAGGTCGTGTCGGGCGACGGGTTCGCACCGGGTGAGCCAGTCGTCGCAGGGACGCGGCTGGGCGGCTTCGCCGAACTGGTCGCGGTCGATGCGGGCGCGGTCCGGCGCAAGCCTGCGCAGCTATCATTCGCGCAGGCAGCGAGCGTCGGCACCGCGTACCTGACCGCTTATGTCACATTGGTGCGGCTTGCCCGCGTCGAGCCGGGCGAATGGGTGCTGGTCCACGGCGCAACCGGCGGGGTCGGCTGGGCGACGGTCGATCTCGCGCACGCGCTCGGCGCGCGTGTGATCGCGACCGGGCGTGATCAGGCAAAGCTCGACCTCATCACGCGCGCGCTGCCGATCGAGGCTGCGCTCACGCTGCCGGGCTTCCGCGACCAAGTGAAGGAGATCACCGGCGGCGCTGCGGACGTGATCGTCGATCCGGTCGGCGGCGACGTATTCGACGAATCGGTCCGCTGCATCGCGTTCGGCGGCCGATTGATGGTCGTTGGCTTCACCTCGGGCCGGATCGCGGAGGTGTCGACCAACATGCCGCTCATCAAGGGCTTCTCGGTCATCGGCGTGCGTGCGGGCGAATATGGCCGGCGCTTTCCCGACAAAGGCCGCGAGAATGTCGACGCGGTCTGGCGGCTGGCGGAGGAAGGTCGCCTGACCCCGCGTGTAGGCCGCGAGGTGCCGCTCCAGCACTGGCGCGACGCGTTCGAGGCGATGCGCGACAGCCGGCTGGTCGGCAAGCTGGTGCTGGTGCCATGATCTAGACGAAGCAGGCGCGACCCCGCCGCATGAGCGGGGCACGCCCACCAAGGAGAGGAAGCAGATGCCTGGATATGATTACGTGATCATCGGCGGCGGCTCGGCCGGCTGCACGCTCGCGGCGCGGTTGAGCGAGGACCCGTCGGCAAGCGTCTGTCTGCTCGAGGCGGGCGGCGCCAACAAGGAACTGCTGGTGCGGATGCCCGCGGGCGTCGGCAATCTGATCAAGGACAAGGGCAAGCATAATTGGGGCTTTTGGACCGAGCCCGAGCCGCATCTGAACAACCGCCGCTTGTGGTGGCCGCGCGGGCGCGGGCTCGGCGGATCGTCGGCGATCAACGGCATGATCTACATGCGCGGACATCAGCGCGACTATGACGACTGGCGGCAGATGGGACTGACCGGCTGGGGCTGGGATAACGTGCTGCCCTATTTCCGTCGGCTGGAGGGGCATCACCGCGGGCCGAGCGACGGACTGCACGGCCACGACGGCCCGCTGCACGTCTCGGCCGGGGAAAGTGACAGCCCCTTCCACGACGCGCTGATCGAGGCGGGACGGCAGGCGGGCTATCCGGTCACCGACGACTTCAACGGCGCCGAGCAGGAGGGCTTCGGCCGTTACGACCTGACGATCAGCAACGGTCAGCGCTGGTCCGCCGCCGCCGCCTATCTGCGCCCGGCGATGTCGCGCCCGAATTTGACCGTCATCACCGGCGCTCGCACCACGCGCATCGTGGTCGAGCGCGGGCGCGCGGTGGCGGTCGAATATCTGCGCGGCACCGAGCGCGCGCGCGTCGAGGTGCTGGGTGAGGCCCTGCTCGCCGCGGGCGCCGTGCAGTCGCCGCACATCCTGCAATTGTCGGGCATCGGCGACGCTGCTGCGTTGCGCGAGGTTGGCGTCACCCCGGTCCACGACCTGCCCGGCGTCGGCGCCAATATGCAGGACCACCTCGACGTCATCATGAACTGGACGACCAAGGGGCTGGTCACCGGTTATTCGGCGACGCGCGGGCTCGCGATGCTCAAGACCGGTGTCAATTACATGCTGCGCGGGCAAGGTCTGGGGCGGCAGCAGTTTCTTGAGTCGGGGGCGTTCCTGCGCTCGCGCGAGGGGCTGGAGCGGCCCGACGTGCAGATCCACGGCGTGCTCGCGATCATGCGCGATCACGGCCGCACACAGGTGAAACAGGACGGCTTCTCGCTGCATCTATGCCAGGTTCGCCCGGAGAGCCGCGGACGGATTACGCTCGCCTCGCCCGATCCGACGGCCGACCCGGTCATCTTTGCCAATTACCTCGCCGCGCCCGAGGACCGCCGCGTGATGCGCGAATGCGTCAAGATCGGCCGCGACGTGGCGAGCCAGCACGCGCTCGATCCGTATCGTGCCGAGGAAATCTATCCCGGTGCGAGCGTGCGCAGCGACGAGGAGATCGACGCCTGGGTCCGCGCCACCGCCGAAACGATCTACCACCCCGTTGGCACGTGCAAGATGGGCGCGGACGGCGACGCGATGGCGGTGGTCGGGGGTGACCTGCGCGTGCGCGGGATCGATCGGCTGCGTGTGGTTGACGCCTCGGTGATGCCGACGTTGGTGGGGTCGAACACCAATGCGCCGACGATCATGATCGCGGAAAAGGCCGCGGACATGATCCGGCATCGGAACACGGCGATGGCGGCGTAAGCGCCCTGGCTGCCAGCCGATTCAGTGGGTGGGACGCGGGTGCACGCAGATCGCGTGCAACCGCGATACCAGCTCCTCGCGCGTGAACGGTTTGCGGATCACGCGCTCGTCGGGCACGTCGCGGATTGCGTCCAGGTCGGCGTAACCGGTGACGAACAGGATCGGCAGGCCCGGACGCTGCCGTTGCGCGAGGACGCGAAATTGTGCGCCGTTCATGCGAGGCATCGCGAAATCGGCGACGACCGCATCGACGTGACCAAGCTGTTCCAACGCGTCGAGCGCACCCTGCCCGTCCGCGGCCTCGATCACGCAGCATCCCGCCTCGCGCAGCACCTCGGCGGTGACGCTGCGCACCGCGTCGTCGTCGTCGAGCACCAGAACCGTTCGACCGGCGACGTCGGCCGGCGCGGCGGCGACCTGATCGGCCGTGGCTTCGATCGCCGGGGCGCCGCGCGGCAGAAACACGCTGACCGTCGTTCCACGACCAACGGCGGTGTCGATGCGCACGCCGCCGCCCGACTGCTTGGCAAAGCCGAACACCTGCGCGAGCCCGAGGCCGGAGCCCTTGCCGATCTCCTTGGTGGTGAAGAACGGCTCGAACGCGCGCGCGAGCACCGCCTCGCTCATGCCGGTGCCGGTGTCGGACACCGACACCGCGACGTAATCGCCCGCGGCCGGCTCCTCCGCACGCTCGGGCGCATGACGCGACACGTTGGCGGTCGCGATCGTCAGCGTGCCGCCGTCGGGCAGCGCGTCGCGCGCGTTGATCGCAAGGTTCAGGATGATGAGCTCGATCTGCGTCGGATCGACGAGCGCGGGCCAGAGCCCGTCGGCGAGCGTCATCTCGACGGTGACCGAGCGGCCCAGCGTGCTCTGCATTAGCGCGCCCATGCCCGATACGGTGGTGTTCAGATCGACGGTCCTGGTTTCCAGATGCTGACGACGTGAAAAGGCGAGCAACTGCGCGGTCAGCGTCGCGCCGCGCTGTGCCGCGGTGCGGACGTGATCGAGCCGGGTGAGCGTGCGATGATCGAGCCCGGCGCGTTGCGCGGTTCGTGCGATCACGTCGACGTTGCCCAGCACCACGGTGAGCAGGTTGTTGAAGTCGTGCGCGACGCCGGAGGTCAACTGCCCGATCGCCTCCAGCCGCTGCATCTGGTGCAGCGTTTCCTCGACCCGCTCGCGCTCACCGACCTGCTCGCGCAACTGCGCCGTGCGCTCGGCGATCCGTGCTTCCAGCGCTGCGCCAGCGAGATGCGCGTCGGTCACGTCGATCGCGCAACCGACATGCCCCAGGAAGGTGTCGCCGATCAGATGCGGCCGGACCTCGACATGGATCCAGCGGCGCTCACCGGTCGCAGTATGCACCGGGAAGTCGCGACCGAGCGACTTGCGCTGCTCGAGGAAGGCGGGTCGCGCTTCGTCGAGCAGGTGCACGTCCGCCTCGCTCAGGATCGCCGACCAGCCTTCATCGAGCATCCGCTCGGGTGAAACCCCCAGCATGGTCTCGAACCCGCGATTGGCGAACAGCATCCGACCATGCTCGTCCGACATCCAGACGAGGGCGGGCAGGCTGTCGGACAGCGCCCGGAACCGCCGCTCGCTTTCGCGCAGCTTCTCGCCCTCGATCTTGCGCCGCGTCACGTCGATCAAGCTGCCGAGCGCGCGTGTGCATCGCCCGGCGCGGTCGAAGAAGGCGCGCCCCTTGGAGGTCAGCCAGCGGACCTCGCCGGTGCCCGGGCGCATGATGCGGTATTCGACATCATAAGCGGCGCGACGATTCGGGTCCGTGGTCGCCTCCAGCGCGGCGCGCACCATCGCAACGTCATCCGGATGCACGCAGGCGTAGAAATCCTCGATCGTCACCGGTTCGTCGAGCGGCATGCCGAAGATCGTCTTGGCCCGCACCGAGCAATTAAGCAGCCGATTGAGCACATCGGCATCCCATGTGCCGATCTCCGCCGCCTCGGTCGCGAGTTCGAGCGATTCGCGGCTCGCCAGCAGCGCCTCTTCGGCGCGGTGACGCTCGGTGACATCGATTCCTTCGATGAATACACCGGTGACGGCGCCGTCGGCATCCTTGATCGGTTGATAGACGAAATCGAGCAGCCGCTCCTGACCCGCTTGCCCATCGCTGCCTGCCAGCCGCAAGGTACGGTTCTGCCCGAAGAACGGCGTTCCCGTCGTCACCACCGTGTCGAGCAAGTCGAGGAAGCCCTGCTCGGCCACTTCGGGCAGCGCCCCTGTCAGTGTCTGGCCGACCACGTCGCGTCCGCCGATCAACCGCCGGAACGAGGCGTTGGCAAGGTCGAAACGATGCCCCGGTTCGGCTAGCACCGCCATGAAGCTGGGCGCGGCATCGAACATCTCGGCCAGCCGAGCGCGATCCTCGGCCACCGCGCGAGCGGCGCGAACACGCTGGGTCGTTTCCGACACGATACACAGCACACCGCCGGCGCTACCATCGTGTTGCAAGATCGCCGAATAAGAGATGTCGAAGAAGACTTCCTCACCGTAGCCATGCCGCTCGATGTAGAAGGGGCGGTCCTTGGCGGCGTAGGTCTCGCCGGTCGTCCGGACATGATCGAGCAGCGGCTTCAGATCGTCCCAGAGTTCGCTCCACGCCTCCCGCGCGGGGCGGCCGAGCGCGGCGGGGTGCTTGTTGCCGATCGTCGGCGCATAGGCGTCGTTGTAGAAGGCGACATATTCCTCGCCCCAAAACAGCACGATTTCCGCGGCGGCCGGAAGCAACAGCGCGATCGCGTTGACCAGTTCCACCGGCCAGCCATCGATCGGACCGAGCGGCGAACCGCGCCAATCGTGTGCCGCGATCCGCTCGCCCATTTCGGAGCCGGCGAAGAGGGCTGTGAGGGAGCGAACCTCGTTCATCGTACCGACAGGATTTAACGGAGGTCACGACGTGCGCAAGTTGCCATTTGCCGCGCCGACCGCCTAACACGCTGTGATATGAGCGAACGTTTCCGGTCGATCCACCATCATCGCATGCTGCGCGTCGCCGCGGCGACCCCGCGCGCGAGCGTCGGCGATGCGAACGCCAACGCGCAGGCGACGATCGCGCTGGCACGGCAGGCCCACGCCGACGCGGTCGACCTCGTCGTCTTTCCCGAGCTCAACATTACCTCCTATGCGATCGACGACCTTCATCTGCAATCCGCGATGCAGGCAGCGACGCTGGCCGCAATCGAGGCGGTCCGCGCTGCCAGCGCCGACCTGCGCCCCGTCCTGCTGGTCGGTGCCGCGCTCGAGCGGAACGGACGCCTCTACAATTGCGCGGTCGCGATCGCGCGCGGGCGCGTGCTGGGCGTAGTGCCCAAGATATTCCTGCCCAATTACCGCGAATATTACGAAAAACGCTGGTTCGCGAGCGGCATGGGGCTGACGGGGCTCGACATCCAAATGGGTGGCGAACGCGTGCCGTTCGGCACCGACCTGATCTTCGCCGCGGACGACCTGGCGCATTTCGTCTTCCATGCCGAGATCTGCGAGGATTACTGGGCCCCCACCCCGCCTTCGACCAACGGCGCGCTCGCAGGGGCGCTGGTGTGCTGCAATCTGTCGGCCTCGAACGTCGTGATCGGCAAGTCGCGCGAGCGGATGATGCTCTCCGCGTCGCAATCGGCGCGCGCGGTCTGCGCCTATGTCTATTCCGCCGCTGGGCCGGGCGAGAGCACGACCGACCTCGCCTGGGACGGCCAAGGCAGCGTTCACGAATTGGGCGAGCTGCTCGCCTCGTCGAGCCGCTTTGCCTACGAACCCGAATTGCTCGTCGCCGACGTGGATTGCGAGCGGTTGATCCAGGAGCGGTTGCGTAACGGAACCTTCAACGACGCGGCGCGCGTGCTGGATCATCCCGAGTTCGACGTGCGCCGCATCGGCTTCGCGCACCAGCCCGGCTATGCCGACGTCGGCCTGCGGCGCGAGATCAGGCGTTTCCCTTTCGTCCCCAACACGCCCGACAAGCTCGACGAGGATTGTTTTGAGGCGTTCAACATCCAGGTCGAGGGCATCGCGAAGCGGTTGCAGGCGGTCGGTGCCGAGCGCCTGGTGATCGGCGTGTCGGGCGGGCTCGATTCAACCCACGCGTTGATCGTCGCGGCGAAGGCGCTCGACCGGCTCGGGCGCCCGCGTTCCGACATCCTCGGCATCACCATGCCCGGCTTCGCGACCAGCGAAGGGACGAAGGGCAATGCCTGGGCGCTGATGCGCGCGCTGGGATGCGAGGCGGAGGAGATCGACATCCGTCCAGCCGCGACGCGGATGCTCGCCGACATGGGACACCCGTTCGGGCGCGGCGAGCCGGTGTACGACGTGACGTTCGAGAACGTGCAGGCGGGCCTTCGCACCGACTATCTGTTCCGCATCGCCAATCAGCGCGGTGGGCTGGTAGTCGGCACCGGCGACCTGTCCGAACTCGCGCTCGGCTGGTGCACCTATGGCGTCGGCGACCAGATGAGCCATTACGCGGTCAACGCGGGCGTGCCCAAGACGCTGATCCAGTTTCTGATCCGCTGGGCGATCGACACCGATCAATATGACGCCGAGACCGACCGCGTGCTGGCGGCAATCCTAGGCACCGAGATTTCGCCCGAACTGGTCCCGGGGGAGCAGTTGCAGAGCACCGAGTCGAAGATCGGCCCTTACGCGCTCAACGACTTCTTCGCGCATTACGTGATCCGCCACGGTCTGGCACCGTCAAAGATCGCGTTCCTTGCCTGGCATGCGTGGCAGGACGCGCAAGCCGGCCGCTGGCCTAGCGGTTACCCGGAGGAAGCGAAGACGGCCTACGACCTCGACACCGTGATGCTGTGGCTCGAGCGGTTCCTGTTTCGCTTCTTCCAGATCAGCCAGTTCAAGCGATCGGCGATCCCCAATGGTCCCAAGGTATCGGCAGGCGGTGCGCTGTCGCCGCGGGGTGACTGGCGCGCGCCGTCCGACGGCACCGCCAAGGTCTGGCTGGACGAGTTGGCTGCGAACGGGCCCTGAGCCGAACAACCGTTGAACCTCCGCCCGCCCTGCCCGTTGCGGCTAGAACAGGTGGAGAATGGCGATGGACGACACGGGAACGACGCGGCGTACGGTATTGGGCGGTGCGGCCGCGGCAGCCGGCATGGTGCTGGGAAGCGGGGCGGCTGACGCGCAGGGCGGCACCGGAGCGGTGCCAGCGCAGGGGACACCGGCGGCGGGATTGCAGGACCCGCGCACCAAATACACGAACAAGCCGTTCGCCGAGCAGCGCCAGCCGTGGCCGGCATTGCAGAGCAAGATGACGCCGCGGCCCGATTGCGGCGAGACATCTTATCGTGGTTCGGGAAAGCTCACCGGACGCAAGGCGCTGGTCACTGGCGGCGACAGCGGGATCGGCCGCGCCGCCGCGATCGCCTTCGCGCGCGAAGGTGCGGATGTCGCGATCAACTATTATCCGACCGAGGAGCCCGACGCGCAGGAGGTCGCACAACTGATCCGCGCCGCGGGGCGCAAGGCGGTGCTGCTGCCCGCCGACATCCGCAGCCGTGACAATTGCGAGAAGATCGTGGCGGGCGCGGTTCGGCAACTGGGCGGGCTCGATATCCTGGTCAACAACGCGGCGTACCAGCAGAGCAAGGAAAGCATCTTCGACATCAGCGACGAACAGATGGTCCGCACGTTCGAGACCAATTACTTCGCCATGTTTCGCATCAGCAAGGCGGCGATCCCGTCGATGCCGCCGGGTTCGGTCATCATCAACACCGGATCGGTCAACAGCTACGATCCCGAGCCCGAGCTGCTCGACTATGCCTCCACCAAAGGCGCGATCCTGATCTTCACCAAGGGGCTGGCGAAGCAGCTCGCCAAGCGCGGCATCCGCGTCAACATGGTCGCGCCGGGGCCGTTCTGGACGCCGCTACAGGTCGCGGGCGGGCAGTTGCCGGGCAAGATGGGCGAGTTCGGGCAGACGCAACCGCTCGGCCGCGCGGGGCAGCCGGCCGAACTCGCCGCGCACTACGTCCTGCTCGCGTCGGGCGAGTCGAGCTACACCACCGGCGGCGCGGTCGGCGGCAACGGCGGCAAGGGTAATCCGTAAGCCCTTAATGGCCGAGGATGCGGCGATAGAGCGCCATGTATTCCTCGGCCATCCGGTGCACGCTGAACCGTTCCACGACGGTTTGGCGGCAGGCGGCGCGATCGATCTCATCCACGCGGTCGATCGCCGCCGCTGCCTCGTCGAGACTGTCGACAAGAAATCCGTTGACGCCGTGCTCGATCAGCTCAGGCATCGACCCGCGCCGCATCGCGATCACCGGCGTGCCGCATGCCATCGCCTCGATCACCGACAAGCCGAACGGCTCATCGAAGTTGATTAGGTGAAGCAGCGCGCGCGCCTGCCCCAGCGCGCGCACCCGTGCCTCGCCGCCGACCGCGCCGTGGTAACGGATCGTGCTGCCGTCGAGGTGCGGCGCGACCGCGCGGTCGAAATAACCCTGGTCCTGCACGATGCCGTAGAGGTCGAGCGCGCGCCCATTCGCTTTCGCCGCCGCAATCGCTTCCGCCGCGCCCTTGTCGGGGTGCATGCGCCCGAAGAACAGCAGATCATCGCTTCCCGCCGCATCGAACGTGAAATCGTTGACGGAGATGCCGTGATGGATGGTCGCGGCGTAGCGCAACCTTGCATGGCGATCGGCGTCGCTGATCGCGACGTAATGGATGCGGTCCTGATACGGCTCGTACATCGGCAGGATGCGGTCGCTGCCGAAGCCGTGGATCGTCGTGACGACCGGCGTGTCCACCAGCGGCGCAAACGCGTGCGCGGGAAAATCGGCCTGATTGTGGATGATGTCGAACTCACCCGCACGCGCGAACACGTGCGAGAGGTGACGGTATTCCCACACCTTGGCGTCGACGCTCGGGTCTTCGTTGTAGGATGCGGGCACGACACCGTCGAGCTTGGCCGACGTCACGCTGTCGAGCGTAGCGAACAGCGTCACGTCGACGCCCAGTTCCACCAGCGCCTCGGTCAGCAACGAGGTGACTAGTTCCCACGGCCCGTAATGACGCGGTGGAGTGCGCCACGCGATCGGGGCCAGCATCGCGACGCGAATGGTCACGCGCGGGTCAGCCGCAGGATCAGTCCCTCATCGGGCGCGAGCGTGCCATCGGGCGTGCGTGGCGGAAGCGTCGAATGCATGACCGCGGCGATGATCGTTCCCGCAGGCAGGATCAAGCGCCTTGGCGAGGTCGACAGGTTGAGCGCGACCAACAGACGCTCCTCGCCGTGCGTCCGCTCAAACGCGAGCACGTCCGTGTCCGCCTGGGCAGGTGCATAGCCCCCGAGCGACAGCGCCGGCGTCGCGCGCCTGAACGCCAGCAGATCGCGGTAGAGCGACAGCATCGAACCCGCGTCACGCGCCTGCGCGGCCACATTGCGCGTCCGCCAATCGTCGTGCAGCGGCAGCCACGGCTCGACACTGCTGAAGCCGGCGTTCGCGCGATCGTCCCACGCCATCGGCGTACGCGACCGGTCCCGCCCGATGTTGAGTGTCGGCTGGCGGAAATGCTGCGGGTCGCGGATACGGTTTGGCGGGATCGTTACCGACCCGATGCCGATCTCGTCACCCTGGTAGAGCGTCGGCGTGCCGCGCAGGGTGAGCAGCAGCATTGCGGCGACACGCGCCTGCGCCTCGCCGACGCGCGCGGCGATCCGCGGCGCGTCGTGACTGCCGATCACCCAATTGGGCCAGCCGTGCGGCGGCACGGAGCGCTCATAATCATCGATCACACGCGCGAGCACGTCTGCCTGCCACGGTGTCTCGATCAGCGCGAAATTGAACGGTAGGTGCACCTCGGGCCGCTCGGGCGTGCCGTACCAGCGCGCCAGTCGGTCGTTGGGTAGGAAGATCTCGCCCACCAGCACGCGCGCGCCGTAATCGTCCGCCAGCGCGCGGAACTCAGCCGCGATGTCGTGCGCCTCGGGCTGGTCGGTCGAGTGCAGCTGGATCAGTCTGTCGCGCTCGGTGATGCCGGCGTGCCATGCGGGGTTGGGTGGGTTGTCGGGCAACCCGTCCGCCTTCACGATGTGCCAGAGTACGTCGATGCGGAACCCATCGACACCGCGGTCGAACCAGAAACGCAGCACCTCGAGCATCGCCGCCCGCAGGTCGGGGTTGCGCCAGTTGAGGTCGGGCTGCTCCTTCAGGAACGCGTGAAGGTAATATTGGCCGGTGTGGTCGTCATATTCCCACGACGATCCGCCGAAATCGCTGATCCAGTTGTTGGGTGGACCGCCGCCGGGGGCAGGATCGCGCCAGATGTACCAGTCGCGCTTTTGATCATTCCGCGACGATCGGCTCGCCTGGAACCACGCATGCTGGTCGGACGAGTGATTGGGCACGAAGTCGAGCAGCAGCTTGAGCCCGCGCGCGTGAACGTCTGCGATCAACCGGTCGAACGCGGCCAAATCGCCGAACAACGGCGACACGTTGCAGTAATCGGCGACGTCATAGCCGAAGTCCGCCATCGGCGAGGGAAAGATCGGCGACAGCCAGATCGCGTCGACGCCGAGCGACGCGACGTGATCGAGATGCGCTTCCATCCCTGCCAGGTCGCCGACACCATCTCCGTTCGCGTCAGCGAAGGAGCGCAGGTAGATCTGGTAGATCGTGCCGCGCTGCCACCACGGGGCATCGTCGGCAGCGTGGTGATGGGCGATCGTCATGGCCGCGCACCTAGCACGCTCATGCGGCGGTCGGCAGCTCGATCTCGACGCGCAGACCCGGCGCTGCGTCACCGAGCCGGATCGTGCCGCCGTGCAGCCGCGCCACTGCGGCGACCAGCGACAGGCCCAACCCCGAGCCGCCCGCGCTGCGCGCCTCGTCGAGCCGACCGAAGCGGCGCAGCGCCTCCGCCTGGCGCTCGGCCGGGATGCCCATGCCTTCGTCGGCGACGCTGACCATCACCGCGCGTGGTGCCGCGGCAAGCGATAGCGTGATCGTGCCCGCGCCGTATTTCAGCGCATTGTCGACGAGATTGCCGAGCGCTTGCCCGAACAGTTCGTGATGCACCGGCACGATCGCCGTGGCCGGTGCGTCGACGATGATCGCGCGGTCGTGATCCTCCGCGAGCGGGCCGTAGATTTCGGCGATCTGCGCGAGCTCGTCGGCGAGATCGGTGGGCGTAAAGGCGTCGCGGCCGATTCCCGCCTCGGCGCGCGTGATCCTGAGCGCGGTTTCCACCATCGCGAGCAAGCGCTCGCCCTCGGCTACCGCGCGATCGACCGCCTCCTGCGCGGCGGGTTCACGCACCTCGACCGCGGCGCGTTCCAGCGCCGAGCGCAGGCGGGTGAGCGGCGATTTCAGGTCGTGCGCCAGCGCGTCGGTCGCGAGCGTCAATTCGCCCAGAAGCGCCTCGACCCGGTCGAGCGTCGCGTTGACCTCGCCGGCCAGCTCGTCGAATGCGTCACCCGAGCGATGCTGCTCGACGCGGCGGAGGAAGTCGCCGTCGCGCACCGCGCGGAGGGTCACGACGGTGCGCCCGATGCGGCCCGCGATCATGCGCGCGGTCAGCGCCGCCGCCAGCACCGCGAACAGCGCCGCCAGCGCGAGCGCGACCGATGTCGCTGCCTCGAGCTGGTGCAGCAACCGCCGGTCTTCCTCGACGATCACGCCGGTCAGCAACCGCTCGCCGCCTGCCAATCGCGAGACGCGGACGCGCATGGCCTCGGGCTGGGCGTGTCCGCGGCGGGTCTGCCGAACCTCGACCGCGCGCGTCTCACCGTTCAGCCCGGCGGGCCAGCCGTCGAGATTCCCCGCCAGCGTCCGCCCGCGACGGTCGACCAGCAACATGACGGTGTTGGGCGTGATCCGCCGGCTGGAGCGCAGCGCCACCGTCTCGATCAGCGTCCGCTGGCCGCCGCGGGCGTAGCTGGCGACCAGATCGTCGCGTAGCACGTCGACGGTCGCGGCAGCGTCGGCCGCGCTCTGCTGCCGCACGATCGCACCGACGCCCAGCAGCAGCACGGTCGCCGCCGCCAGTTGCAGCACGAATACCAGAGCAGCGATGCGCAGCGTGGTCGAGCGTGCGTTCACGCCGCCCCGCGCCCGATCACGGGTTGACGCCCAGCCGGTACCCCGCCCCGCGCACCGTATGGAGCAGCGGGCGCGCGAACCCCTCGTCCACCTTCTTGCGCAATCGGCTCAGGTGCACGTCGATCACGTTGCTGCCTGGGTCGAAATGATAATCCCACACGCCTTCGAGCAACATGGTGCGCGTCACCACCTGATCGACGTGGCGTAGCAGGAACTCGAGCAGCCGGAACTCGCGGGGTTGCAGGTCGATAGCGCGACCGCCGCGACGCACACGCCGGCCGAGCAGATCCATCTCCAGATCGTCGCAGCGCAGCAGCGTCTCGGGCGCGTTGGTGGGCGCGCCGCGCCGGATCAGCAGGCGGATGCGCGCCAGCAGCTCCGCGAACGTAAACGGCTTGGTCAAATAATCATCGGCGCCGCCGGTCAGCCCCTTGATCCGGTCCTCGGGCGCGCCGAGCGCGGACAATACGATCACCGGCGTCTCGACACCCGCCCCGCGCATGCCGGCGAGCACCGCCATCCCGTCCATGCCCGGCAGCATGCGGTCGAGCACGATGCAGTGATAGCTGCCGTCCGTCGCATGGAACAACCCGTCGCGGCCGTTGGTCGCGCGGTCAACGACGAAGCCTTCCTCGCCCAGCCCCTTGGCGATGAAATCGGCGGTGGAGGCGTCATCCTCGACCAGCAGGATCTTGTTCGCCACGCGCATGCTCCCTTTCAGCTCGTTTCACGACGCCGATAAACGGCGCCCGCTGTCAAGCGCGGCGCGAGGCGGGCGATGGCACGGGAAGGCCGCGCAACTGCTCCAGCACCTCATCGAGCCGCGCCGCGACCGCGAGATCGATCTTGTCGTGTAGCCGCAGCATCTCGAGCTCAGTGCGCAGATTGACCTCATAATCCAGTCGTGCGGCGAGCCGGTCCTTCGCCGCCTGCCGGTTCTGGCTCATCATGATGATCGGAGCCTGCACCGCGGCGAGCGTTGACAGCATCAGGTTGAGGAAGATGTACGGATACGGATCAAACGCGTGACCCCAATGGGTCAGCACGTCGCTGTTGATCAGCATCCAGCCGAGCAGGATCGCGGTAAACGCGACAATGAAGCTCCACGATCCGCCGACCGCCGCCACCTTGTCCGACAGGCGATCGCCGAAGGTCGCGACATCGTCGGCCACGTCGGCGGCGTCGCGCGAGACCGGGCGCTTCTCCTGCATGGTCGCGAGCACGCGCTGCTCTTCCGCGTCGAGCGCGGCGGGAGTCTTGCCGATCAAGCGGCCGACGATCACGTGCAGCGGGTTGGTGGCCATGGCGGGTGTCCTTTGTCGCCTCGCCTCCCTGCCCGCCGGCGCCTGTTCACGCGCTGAGCGTCGCATGAACAAACGTCCATGAACACGCGCGGCAACGCGGCAACATGACACGAAGTTAAGCTGCGCCTCAGCGGCGCGCCATTGCTCAAGGCGTAGCCCGGCAGCATCGGGTGTGAAGCCCGTACCGGGAGCCGTTCATCATGTTCACCACCATCACGCCGCCGACCCGACCGGGAGCATACTGAGCCATGCGTGCGCCCGTTTTCTTCGATCCGACCGGGCGGCGCAGCCGCTGGTCGAAGCGGCTGCTGGGGTTGATCCTGTTGTCGGTGATCCTCGCCGCGATTGCTTTCGCCTCGACGCTGGTGCGCGTACCGCATGAGCGTGACCTCGCATTGCCGATGCCGCAGCCGCACGCGTCGCAATTGCGCGGCAGCCCGCCACGTCATGGCCTGGCTGCCTGGCTGCCCCGGCGTGCCGGCAAGGCTTCGAACACTGCGCTCAGCATCGGCTTCTACTCGCCCGGCGACGATGCAAGCATCGCGTCGCTGCGTCGCCACGTCGGCTCGCTCGACTGGGTCGTGCCCTCGCTGATCACGGTGTCGGGACCGCAGCACCGCGTGTCGGTCAACGACGACGTCCGCTTCAACCGCATGATCGCAGCGATGCCGCATCCGCCCAAGGTGCTGCCAATGGTGCAGAATTTCGGCAACGCCGATTGGGATGGTGCAGGCGCCGCCGCGCTGCTGCACAACACCGCCGCACGGCGCAGCTTTGCCCTCAAACTCGGGCAGATGGTCGCCCAGCGTCATTATGGCGGCGTCGTGCTCGACCTGGAAACGCTGCCCGAAAGCGCGATGCCCGATTATCTGCGCTTCCTGCGCAACGTGCGCGTGGCACTGCCGAAGGGATCGCAGCTCGCGATCACCGCCCCGGCGGAGGACGAGGCGTGGCCGCTCGCGCAACTCGCGCGCGCCTCCGACAAGCTGATCTTCATGGCCTATGACCAGCATTGGGAGGGCGGCACTGCGGGACCGATCGCGGCGCAGGACTGGTTCGTCGCGCAGGTGCAGGACGCGCTGAAGCGGGTGGGACGCGAGAAGCTGGTCGTCGCCCTCGGCAGCTATGGCTACGACTGGCACGGCGACGACACCGACGCGCTGACGATGGAGGAAGCATGGCTGGCGGCGCACGATAGCGACGCCTCGATCAGCTTCGATCCCGCCAGCGGCAATGCGGGGTTCGCCTATGACGATAACGGCACGCATCACGCGATCTGGATGCTCGATGCCGCGACGAACTGGAACCAGATGCAGGTGCTCAAACGCCTGGGGATCGGCGACGTCGCGCTGTGGCGGCTCGGCAGCGAGGACCCTGGCTTCTGGTCCGACCTGGGCGCGTTCCGCACCGGCGGCAAGCCCGATCTGTCGACGCTCAACCAGTTGCTCAACACCGATGTCGAGGGCAGCGGCGAGATCCTGCGGATCACCGCAACGCCGCAGACCGGCCATCGCACGATCGCGACCGACGCCGCCGGCATCATCCGGCAGGAACGCTACGATGCGCTGCCGACGCCCTATGTCGTGCGGCGCGCGGGCGCGGCCGATCCCAAGAAGCTCGCGCTCACCTTCGACGACGGACCCGACGGTACCTGGACCCCGCGCATCCTGAACGTGCTGGAACAGGCGCACGTGCCGGGCACCTTTTTCGTAATCGGCGAGAATGCGCTCGAGCATCCCGGACTGCTTAACCGCATCATCGCCGACGGCGGCGAGATCGGCAATCACACCTACACCCATCCCAATCTCGCCGCCGCCAGCGCGCGCGAGACCGACCTGCAGATGAACGCGACGCAGCGCATGGTGCAGGCCTATACCGGGCGCTCGATGCGCCTGTTCCGCGCGCCTTATTTCGGCGACGCCGAGCCGACCACCACCGACGAACTCGGCCCGGCACTCGCCGCGCAGCAGGCAGGCTATACGGTGGTCGGGCTCCACGTCGATCCGAACGACTGGCAGCGCCCCGGCGTCGATTCGATCGTCAGCCAAGTGCTCGATCAGGTCCACGCCGCGACGCCGGAGAATTCCGGCAACGTCATCCTGCTTCACGACGGTGGCGGCGACCGCTCGCAGACGGTGGCGGCGCTGCCGCGCATCATCGCGACCTTGCAGGCAGAGGGCTACCGCTTCGTCACCGCCTCCGAGCTCGTCGGCGTATCGCCGGCGCAGGCGATGCCGAAGGTGTCGGGGCACGACCTGCTCGCGGTTCGCACCGATGTCGCAGTATTCATCGCGCTCGCCGCGCTGTCGGCGCTGCTCGGCTGGCTGTTCTTTGTCGCGATCAGCTTAGGGATTGCGCGCGGCGTGATGATGGCGGCGCTGGCCTGGCTCCAGAGCCGCAAGAAGCGGCCCGAACCGCCGGTGTTCACCCCCAGCGTGTCGGTGATCATCCCGGCGTTCAACGAGGAACGCGTAATCGCCGCTTCGGTCGCGCGCGTGCTCGCCAGCGACTATCCCGCGTTGCAGGTGATCGTCGTCGACGACGGATCGAAGGACCGTACTAGCGCGATCGTCGCGGAGACGTACGGCGATGACGCACGCGTCACGCTCTTGACGCTCAGAAACGGCGGCAAGGCAGCCGCGCTCAATCGCGCGCTCAAGGACGCGACCGGTGAAATCGTGATTGCGCTCGACGCCGACACGCAGTTCGAGGCGCAGACGATCCGGCGGCTCGCGCGCTGGTTCGCCGACCCCCGGCTTGGCGCGGTCGCCGGCGACGCGCGCGTCGGCAATCGCATCAATCTCGTCACGCGCTGGCAGGCGGTGGAATATATCACCTCTCAGAACCTGGAGCGTCGCGCGCTTGCCGGGTTCGACGCGATCACCGTTGTACCGGGCGCGGTCGGCGCGTGGCGGCGCGCCGCACTCGACGCGGTCGGCGGCTACCCGGAGGACACGCTCGCCGAGGATCAGGATTTGACGATCGCGATCCAGCGCGCTGGCTGGCGCGTCACCTTTGACCCGCGTGCGATCGCCTGGACCGAGGCGCCCGAGAGCTTCCGCGCGCTCGCCAAGCAGCGCTATCGCTGGGCGTTCGGTACGCTGCAATGCCTGTGGAAGCACCGCGGCATCCTCAAGCGGCGGCGCCCGCGCGGGCTGGCGTTCGTGGGCATGCCGCAGGCGTGGCTGTTCCAGATCCTGTTTGCCGCGATTTCGCCGCTGATCGATCTCGCGCTCGTGCTCTCGATCGTCGGCACGGCACTCCGCGTCGCGCAGCACGGCTGGGCGCAGACCAGCGGCGATGTCAGCACCATGGGGCTCTACTGGCTCGCGTTCACCGCGATCGACGTGCTGTGCGGCTGGGTTGCCTACGTGCTCGACGGACACCAGGCGCGCTACCCCGCGCACCTGCTCGTCGCGCAGCGGCTGATCTATCGCCAGATCATGTACTGGGTCGTGCTGCGCGCGATCGCCTCGGCGATCGGGGGCTGGGTCGTCGGCTGGAACAAGCTGGAGCGCAGCGGGCGCGTGATCGCGGCAACGGCATGAGCGATGTTCGGCGGGATCGTCGCGCGGGTTTCAAGCCGGTGCGACCATCCCGCTACGCGGCATATCGAGGCCCAACGCTTTGTGGCTCCAGCCTTTCGCGGATCAACCGGGCTTATTGATCGCGCGCTTGCAACCCCGCTTGCCACTGCCGCTCCAGACCAACTGGAAGCCCGGCTCAGTTGAGCATGTCAGGAGGAACGATCGGCACCAGCAGGGGCGCGATCGGTACGCCGTCGTCGGCCAGTGCGAGCGCCTCTTCGCGTGTCGCCTGACCGTGGATCAGCGTGTCTGGCTTCTCGCCGTTATGGATGGCGCGCGCTTCATCGGCGAAGTCGCTGCCGACCCAGCGCGACTGTTTGAGCGCCGCCGCTTGCGCCGTCGCGATCGCGCGCATCATCCCGGCGATGTCGGGCTTCGCGGCGGCGGTGCTGTTGCCCTTGGCGGCAACGCGCGGTGCCATGACCGCCTTTTCCACCTCCGTCGCGCCGCACACGGGACACGTCACCAGCCTGCGCGCGCGCTGATCCTCGAATGCGCTGCTCGACGCGAACCACGCTTCGAACACGTGATCGCCCGAACAGCGCAGATCAAAGACAATCACGAGGGTGCGCCTGCCGGCCTCAGGCGGAGAGCATAGGATCAAGCTTGCCCGCGCGCTCCAGCGCAATCAGGTCGTCACAGCCGCCGACGTGGTGACCGTCGATGAAGATCTGCGGCACGGTGGTACGCCCGTTGGCGCGGCCGAGCATCTCTTCGCGCTTGGTGCGATCCATCGTGATGTCGGTTTCCTGCACGTCGACGCCCTTGTCGCCGAGCAGCCGCAGCGCCCGCGCGCAATACGGGCAGAACGCTTTGGTGTAAATTTCGACCTGTGCCATCGCTCCGAATTGTGGTCGTCCACGCCGCTTGTCAATCCACTGCCTCGAACGCGTCGCGCTCGCGCTCGTTGTCCAGCACACGCGCCCAGGCGAGGATCGTCACACTTGCGACTCCGGCGCGCAACAACACGCCGGTGCACGCGTCGGTGGTCGCGCCGCTCGTATACACGTCGTCGACCAGCGCGACGTGATGTCCGGCGAGCGCATCGCCACTGATGCGAAAGGCGGCACGAACCGCCTCAGCGCGCGCGCGGCGCGAATGGCCGCGCAGCGGCGCGGTGGCGCGGTGGCGGACGAGCGAGGTACGATCGCTTGGTACCCCACTCAGGCGGGACAGATGATCGGCGATCAGCGCTGCCTGATTGTACCCCCGCTGCCATAGCCGCGACCGGTGCAGCGGGACTGGCACCAGCACGGTCGTGGCGGGCGGCAGGTGCCGCACCATCAGCCGGGCGGCGGTTTCGGCGTAAGCGGTGCGCCGCGCGTATTTGAGTCGAAGCGCGACCGTGCGCGCGACCGGCCCATAGGCGACCGCCGCGCGAACCCCATCGTGCATGGGCGCATCGGCCAGGCAGCGCGCGCATCGCATCCCCTCACCGCGGTCGTGCTCGAACGGCACGTTGCAGCCTGCACACCACGGCGGTCCGATGAACCGCAGGCTCGACCAGCACGGCGCGCAGAACCGATGCGCCGCGCCGACGATCTCGCCGCATCCCGCGCAGCGCGGCGGGAGCGCGAGGTCGCGCAGCAACGCCAGCACCTTGCCCGACACGTGCATCGCGGTTCCTCCAACCCCTTGTCGCAGGGCCAGGCAGTCGCCACAAGCGGCCGGGTGACGGCACCACCCGAAATCTTCGACCGCGCCACGCGGCGACGCCAGCGCGACCGTGCGGCGGCATCGTTCGGCGAACACGATTTCGTCCGCGCGGTCATGCTCGACGGCATCGAGGAGCGGCTCTCCGCGGTGTTGCGCGGGTTCGACGACGTGCTCGACCTCGGCTGCTTCGACGCGCGCTTGAAAGCGCCAGCGGGCGCCCGCGTCGCGCGCTTCGACCCAGGCTACGCCTTCGCGCGAGCGGCACGCGGCGTGCAGGGCGACGAGGATCGGCTGCCCTTCGCCGATGCGTGCTTCGATCTCGTGGTCGCCGCCGGAACGCTCGATACCATCAGCGACCTGCCGGGCGCGATGACGCTGATCCGCCGCGTGCTGCGCCCCGGCGGCTTGTTCCTCGGCGCGTTCCTCGGCGCAGGATCGCTTTCGACGTTGCGCGCGGTTTTGCGCGAGGCGGAAGCGGAACGACCGGCAATGCGCATCCACCCGCAGGTGGAGGTCCGCTCGGCGGGCGACCTGCTGCTGCGCACAGGATTTCGCCTGCCCGTAGCCGACGCCGAGTCGCTGACCGTCCGCTACGCGACGCTTGGCCGGCTATTGGACGATCTGCGCGGAATGGCAGCGAGCAACGTCCTGCAGGATCGTACCCCGCTCACCCGCAAAACCATTGCCCGCGCCGCCACTGCCTTTGCCGCGCGCGCCGATCTGGGAGGCCGCACGCCCGAGCGGTTCGAGATCGTATTCCTGACCGGCTGGGCGCCCGCGCCGGATCAGGACGCCGGGCGCCGCGCACCAACGGCGGCGAATGGCTCCGCGCTGCCGCGTCCGCCCGAACGCTTCAACTAAATCAGGTCGTCGTCATCGCCGGCCGCGAGCAGCCGACCCATCGCCTCGAACAGCGAGTCCATCGCGACCGGTTTGAAGATTACGTCATCCGCACCCGCCGCCAGGCAGCGCTCGCGCAGGTCCACCGCCCGGTCGGCGGTGACGACGATGATCGGCAGCTTCGCCTTGGCGTCGTCGCGCGCGCGGATGTGTCCGATCGCGGTCAGCCCGTCCATGCCCGGCATCCGCAGGTCGACGAGGATCATGTCGAAGTCCTCGGCCTCGATCCGCTCGAGCCCGATCTCCGCGCTCTCGGCCTCTTCCATCTGCGCGCCCGCGACATCGAGCATGTCGCGCACGACTCGGCGGTTCATGCGATCGTCTTCGATAAAGAGGACGTTCATGCCCGTTCCCGTCTCCGCGAAGGTGCCGTGCCGCTCGTGTTGCCTATCACTAGCACACCTTACGCTAAGCCGCGCCGCGCACAAGCACCCGTTCGAGCCGCATGACACGTTCGACTAGTACTTTCTTGCTAACGGGCTTCTCGATCACCGCAGACAGTCCGCATACCGACAGCCGCGCCCGTCGCTCCGGCGTCAGCGCGGGCGTCAGCAGCGCGACGGGAGCGTCCGCCGCCGCGTCGACGAGCGCGGCGATAGCACCCACCTGATCGAGCACCGCGTCGTCGGCGTCGATCAGCACGCGTTGCACGCCGCGCTCGCGCGCCACTGCCGCACCGGTGACGGGATCGGCCGCAATCGCGACTTCATCCTCGCCTTCGAACAAGGTCTTCAACATCGCGCGCGTGATCGGGCTGCGCACCACGAGCAGGATCGGCGGCGCTGCTACCGCGCACACCGGCGCGGCGGCAGCGACCAGTGGCAGGTTGAGCGTGAACACCGCTCCGCTGCCCAGCGCGCTCGCGACCGTCACGTCTCCGCCCATCGCGCGCGACAGGCTGCGGCAGATCGACAGGCCCAGGCCGGTGCCGCCGAACTGCCGCGTCGTGCCGGCGTCAGCCTGTCGGAACGAGTCGAAGATGAGCTCATGCGCATCCGGCGCGATACCGATCCCAGTGTCGGCGACCTCGACGCGGAAGCGGTCGCCAGTGCAGATGACACTGACGCTGACGTGTCCCGCCGGCGTGAATTTCACCGCATTGGACAGCAGGTTGAACACGATCTGCCGCAACCGGACCGCGTCGCCGACGATCCAGCCCGGGCAGGCGTCGATCTGCACCACGAAGGCCAGCCGCTTTGCTTCAGCCTGATCGCGCCACAGCCGGCAGGCTTCGTCGATCACACGGCGCAGATCGAACGGCGCTTCCTCGATCGTCATCTTGCCCGTCTCGATCTTGGCAACGTCCAGGATATCGTCAACCAGCGCGCGCATGGTGACACCGGCGCCGTGCACCACCGACAGGCGGTCATGCGTGGCCGCGTCGAGCGTGCGATCGGCAATCATCACCTCGGTCATGCCGAGAATGCCGTTCAGCGGGGTGCGTATCTCGTGGCTGGTGGCGGCCAGAAACTCGGTCTTGACCGCGAGCGCACGCGCCAGCTTGTCGCGTGCGGCCCGCAGACGGTCGCGGCTGCGCCGAAGCGTCAGCATACCGAAGCCGAGCAATGCGATGATCAGCGCGGTGCCGAGCCCCGCGATGACGAAGATCGTGCGCTGCATGCGCGCCTGCTCGCGTTCATGCCCGACTGTGGCTTGAAGCTCGTCCGCCTTCAGCTTGGCGATGCGCAGCTCCTGATTGGTATAGTCGAAACGCGCGGCCGCGAGTGCGGCGCTGTTCGAGCGCGCGACCTCCGTCGCCTGGTCGTCAAGCCGCTTCAGCGCGGCCAGGTGCTGCAACGCCCGATGCTCGTCGCCGAGCGCGGTGTAGATCGAATAAGCGGTCTGATGATCGTCACGCTCGGTCAAGATCGTCTTGGTGAGATCGACGCCGGCGAACCGCTGGTCGATCAGCGCGCGGGCGCGAGCCAGATCGCCGTGTTGAAGCGCGGACTGCGCGGCCAAGCGCAGAAAGGTCAGCCGTGTCGCTTCGTCTCCTGGCGTCGAGAGACCTCGTCTAATTAGCGTCTCTGCCTCAGCTACTTTCCCTTGAAGAAGGCGAACATTGGCGACATTGCTCAATGCGATGTGCGCAATGCCAGAGCTTCCAAGCCGCTCGGCAAGTTTCAAGGCACTGAAGAAGTCACGCTCCGCAGCACCATAATTGTTAGCTGCAGCGTAGACGTTGCCACGCCCCAGATACATTGCAATCAACAATCCTGGGTCGGCGGCATATGCTTCGATTGCTTGGCCGAAATATCGTAACGCCGACGATCGATCGCGCGCGCTGTCGTACAGAAGCGCGAGCGTGATGAGAGCCTTCGCCTGTCCTCGTCGATCGCGACCGCTAGCAAAAAGGGTATGGGCACGCTGCAGGGTCGGCAAAGCCTCAGCCGTCCGCCCTACTTCGATCAGCGAACCGCTTTTTGAGAGTAGGATGTTCGCATATACGTGCGGGAGAGGGCGGACAGATGCGACTTCTTGCTCGGCTTGTTCGAGCAACGCAATCGCTTCCAAGGGCTTGTTGCTCCGACTCGCGGCTTCGCCCTGCAGCCACAATGAAGAAGCCAAGCCAGTCCGACGCGCATCCACGTTCGCAAATGAGCGAGCGAGATGTTGTGCTCGCGAAGCAGCAACATCTGCTCGCTGCGGTGAAACCAGCATTTCCTCTTTGGCACGCGCAATTGCCTGATCAAACGCAGTAGCTTGCGTGTTCAGATTAACCGGTGCTGCCGCCAACAACAGGGTAGTTGAAGCCGCAAGCGACAGCCGCAATCGAACGCGCTTACTCAGCCGCGCTTCCACGTCGCTGCCAATCGGTTGAAACTGTCGCGTGACACCTCGGGAGCCCGACAATGGCGATCCTCGCGCAGAAACGACACAAAGGCGTCCAAGGCGATCGGCCGACTGATCAGAAAGCCCTGGATCATGTCGCAACCCATTACTGTTAGTAGCGCCAGCGCCGCGTGCGTCTCCACGCCCTCGGCCACCACTTCCATGTCGAGCGCGTGGGCGAGATCGATCGTCGATCGCACGATTAGGGGATCACGGTTCGAGCTGGTCAACTGCGTTACGAACAGCTTGTCAATCTTCAACTCGCGTGCGGGCAATTGCTTGAGGTAGGCAAGGCTCGACAAACCGGCGCCGTAATCGTCGATCGCAACGCGGATGCCGATATCGGCGAAGCGCTGCAGATTGGCGATTGCGCTTTCGGGGTCGCGAATCACCGACGTCTCGGTGACCTCGAAACCGAGCATCGCGTCGCTCTCACCCACCATGCGGCACGCGCTCGTGACGAACAATTCGTCCGACAGGAGCTGCCCGGAGATGTTGACGAACAGGCGCAGGTCGTAACCGGCATCGCGCAGTGTTGCCGCGTCGGCGATCGCCCGCGCAATCGTCCACAACGTCAATCGGTGGATCAGTTGGGCCTGCTCGGCCACCGGGATGAAGTCGCCCGGCAGGATCAGCCCACGTGTCGGGTGCTGCCACCGGATCAGCGCCTCCGCGCTGGTGATCTCCTGCCGGCGCGCGTGCACCTTGGGCTGATAGAACAGCATCAGCTCACCACGATCAATCGCGAGATCAAGTTCTCCCGCTAGCTTCTTCGCATCATGCGGCAGCGTCTCGATCGCCTGGGTCACCGGGCAATCGCAGTCACGCGCCCTCGCGAGCGCGCGCTCGGCTTCCTCGGCCAGCTTAACCTCGTCGGCATGCCACGCTCCGACTGCCCCGCCGATGACGATCTTAACATGGTGCTTCTCGCCGTCGAGGTCGAGTGGTGCCTCGAAAGCCCGGCACGCTGCGGCCATCAACGTGTCTAGTTGCTCGGGGGTGCCACCCTCTACGTCCAGTTCAATCAGATTGCGCCCAACCGTCCGCACGCGCGGATCGAACAGCGTTTGCCGCAGACGTGTCGCCATGTCCTCGACCAGCACGTCGGCGCGCGCGCAACCCAGGTACCGGCGCAGATCGGCGAAGTTGCCTGCTTCGACGAGAACGTGAAAACGGCACGTCGCGCGCGTTTCTGACCCGAGTGGCAGGAGCTGGGAGGTGCCGAGGAACGCGTCCATGCCCTCAAACTAGGCCGCAGACCTGAAGAATCGCTTAAGACCAAAGAAGATGGTTAACGAGGGTTTAACCGCGTTGTGAGAATCATTAAGATCGCGTAACCAGAACGTGCCTTCCGACGGGAGGGCATTTCTGGGAGAAAATCATGCTCGCGTTCATTTTCGCGCTGATTACCGGGCCGATCGTTCGCCCCTGGTAACAACAGCGGGTTCGGACGACCCTTCAGCGCCATGGCGCGGTGATGATCGTCCGAACCACTTTTCGATCAAGGCAGTAACCGCGTTCAGGCGGCTTCCTTACGGCTGACGCTCACCGGATTGCTGAATTCCATTGCGTTCTCGATCGATCCGAATCGGAGCGCCATCACGTCCAACGCGTAATTTTGGTTGAGCCGCCACGGCTTGCGATCACCCTGCCGGGGCAGGTTGTCGATCGCGCGCTGGATGTACCCCGATGAGAAATCCGCGAAGGGTTGCGGCGCGATCGTCGCGTCGCCGATCCGCGGCGTCGCCTGGCGCACGGCCTTGCGCCGCATGGCGTTGAGCAGGCGACAAACGTAGCGCGCGACCAGGTCGGCCTTCAACGTCCACGACGCATTGGTGTAGCCGAAGGTGAACGCGAGGTTCGGCACGTCCGAGAACATCATCCCTTTGTACTGGAACGAATCGGCCAGCCGCACCGATCGGCCGTCGATGCTGAACGTCGCACCTCCCATCAGCGCCAGTTCCAGCCCGGTCGCGGTCACCACCACGTCTGCGGCGATCTCTTTGCCCGACGCGAGCTTGATGCCGGTTTCGGTGAAGGTGTCGATCGTGTCGGTCACGACCGACGCGTCACCGCGCTTGATTGCGTCGAACAGGTCGGCGTCGGGCACCAGGCACAGCCGCTGGTCCCAGGGATTGTAGCGCGGCGTGAAGTGAGTCTGGACGTCATAGTCCGGGCCCAGATGCTCGCGAACCATGCCGAGCAGCCGCTCCTTGGTGCGCTCCGGCCGCATACGCGCGAGATTGTAGAACAGCATGCCGAACAGCACGTTCTTCCACCGCGTCACGCCGTACGCCGCTTTCGCTGGCAGCATGGCACGTAACCGATTGGCGAGCCCATCCTCCGCCGGACGCGAGACGACATAGGTGGGTGAGCGCTGCAGCATCGTCATGTGCGCGGCCTGCTTCGCCATTTCGGGCACGAGCGTCACGGCCGTCGCGCCACTGCCGATCACGACCACCTTTTTGCCTGCATAATCGAGGTCGGCGGGCCAGAATTGCGGGTGGACGATGCGCCCGGCGAAACGCTCGGTCCCCGCAAAGACAGGCGCGTGACCCTTGGCGTAATCGTAATAACCCGAGCACATGTAGAGGAAGTTGCAGCGTAACTGCCGCCGCTCACCCGCCTGCTCGATCTCCAGCGTCCAGGCCGCATCCTCGGTCGACCAGGCGGCGCTCTTCACACGCTGGCCGAAGCGGATGTGGCGATCGATGCCGTATTCCTGCGCCGTTTCCTGAATGTACTCGCGGATCGACGGACCGTCCGCGATCGCCTTGGCCTTGGTCCAGGGGCGAAAATCATAGCCAAGCGTGTGCATGTCTGAATCGGAGCGGATGCCGGGGTAGCGGAACAGGTCCCACGTCCCGCCGATCGCCTCGCGCGCTTCGAGGATCGCGAAACTTCGATCCGGGCAATTCTTTTGCAGGTGGTAGGCGGCCCCCACCCCCGACAGGCCTGCGCCTACGATGATCACGTCAAACTGCTCGGTCATGGCCGGCTCCTCTTCCTCCCGCCGGCTTACACACATGTCAGTAGCGATGAAAGACCGATCAGAAATCCCTCGAATAGCGTAACTGCACGTTCGACCCGCCGAACGACCCGGCCTGCGACAAGACGCTAATCGCCTTGGTCAGCGCCACCGTGAGCTGCGTGGCGGTGAAGCCGCGCGCGTCGGTGACGATCTCGATATAGATGTCGTCGGTCAGGTATTTACCCGCTGCCAGCGACGTACCCCGGCCGGTCGCCTGGTCCGCGCCGAGCACGCGCAACCGATCGAACCCGGTGGCCGAGCGCAGCTTGCCGAGCGGGTTGAGCCCACCTCCGCCCGATCCACGCAGCGAGTTGAGCGCGGAGGCGAGCTGGATCGCCTCGGTCGCGGACAGATTGGCCGGGTTGGTCCCGAACAGCAACCGGCTCAGCACCTCGTCCTGCGGTAGCGCGGGCGTCGAGGTAAAGGCAATCTGCGGCCGCTGCCCCGTTCCAGTAATCGCGATGTTAAACGTGGTTCCGTTCTTCGTCGTGGTCGCCAGAATGTCGATATCGGGGTCAGTCAGCGCGCCACCGCGGAAGCGGATACGCCCGCGCGTCACGTCGAAGCGGTTACCCGAGAACGAGTAGGTGCCGCGCACGATGTCGAGCCCGCCGGCGATCGTCGGCGCCGCCGAGGTGCCGCCGATCCGCATATCAGCCTCCCACTCGCTCTCCAGCCCCATGCCGGACACGAACAACTGATTGTCGGCGTGCACGCGCAGGTCGAGCTTGAACAGGCCCACCGACGGTGCCGCCGGTCGATCGGTCGGTCTTGCGACGCGGATCTCGCTCTTCTTGCGCACGCCGGTCAGCTCCGGGACTTCGGCCGCGCCCTGGCGGATGATCTGGTAGCGCGCCTCCGGAATGTTGATGTCGCCGCTGATCAGCCCGCCATTGACGCCGTTCTGCACGCGAACGGTGCCGGTCGCGGTTGCGCCGAGCGCGTCCGACTTGGCAAGGCGCGCGTCGTTCAATCGTGCAGTGATGTCGATCGGAAAGCCTTGTGCAGCGGCGAGGCCGATCGTGCCCTGTGCTTGAACGGTGCCGTCGCCGGCACGGGCGGCCAGGTTGGTCAATTCCAGTCGATCGTTGTTGAACCGTGCGGCGACGCGCATCTGAGACAATCGCGTCCCGTACGTTTCATTGTCGTAGGTGAGATTGTCTGCGCGCACGAGGCCGTTCACGCGCGGTGCCGACACCGTGCCACCGAAATCGGCGGCGACCGCGATCGGACCGGACAATTGCTGCTCGGCGAGCCCGGCGAAGCTGAACAGCACGGCCGATGGGCCGTTGTAGCGGATGCCGCCCGACAAGGGGCCCTGCATCAATCGTGTCGACCAGCTACCGCTACCCGCCGGCGTCAGTCGGGCCACCAGCCGGCCTACCGTGGTCCCTGCGCGCTTGATCAGCGCGCGCCCCTCACCCGCCGCTGCGTCCAGCCGGCCCTGGAACACGATATCGACCGGTTCCGACACTGCCGACAGGCTTGAGCGGGTGAAGTTGCTGACGTTCAGGCGCACGTCAGCCTCGGGCACTGCGCTCGCCGAGCGCTGCACATAGTCGAGGCTGCCGGTTGCCTGGCCGCCCAGACCGATGTTCGGCACGAACGCGTTGGCGATACCGAGGTCGAGCCGGTCGAGCCGCGCCTGCGCGCTTGTGACCCCGCCGCCGAAGCGTGCCGCCAAGCGCACGCTGCCCTGGTTGAAGTCGATCCGCGTCGGTTGCAATTGATAGCCACCACCCGCCGCGACGATGCGCGCCGGGTTGGCGGTGCGGAATGCGATGCCGTTCGCCTGCCCCTGCAAGGCCGCCAGATACTCACCCGGTGACAGGTTGGCGTTGACCGCGACGCGGAAGGGTACGCTGTTGGACCCGGTCAGCAACGCCTGTGCGGTGCCGCGTCCGCCAGTGTAGTTCACCTTGACCCGCCCGGCCTGGATCACGGTCGGGCCATAACGCAGGTCGGCAACCTGCGCATCGGCGACAACCGAAGGCGCATCGTCGTAGAGCACCACGGTGCCGTTGATGATGGCGCGACCGATCGTGAAGTCGGTCGTGCCGGGGATCGTCGCGGCATAGGCGCGCGCATTGACGCTCGCCCGCTGGTAACGGCCTTGCGCGCCAAGTTCGGCGATGCCGGTCAGTCCCGATCCAGCGAAACGCACTTGCCCAGCGAACGGCCCGGCCGCGGTCTGTACGACGCGTCCGGCGAAGTTGACTCCGGCGAACACGACGCGGCGGATATCAACCGCCAATTGGTTGCCGGGCGTGACCAGCACGTCGGCGGTGAAGGGGCCATAGTTGGTCCCCCCGGTCGCATTCACCTGGTACGATCCGCCGCGTCCGACGACGCGCGCATCGAGATTGGCAAGCCCGATACCGACCCCCGGGCGCGACGCGCGCAGGCGCACCACCGGCGCGTCGGTCGATCCGGTCACCCGCGCGTAGAGCGGTCCGTATTGCGTCGAATATGCATCGGCATCGACGAGCAAGCCGCCACGCGGATCGTAACGCCCCTGCCCGCGCGTGACGCGGAACTGCGGCGCGTTCAGCCGCAGATCGGTGAAGGTCACGATGCCTTCGGGCGAGTAACCGAAGCGCGTGCTCGCGACGGCATTCCCGCCGAGGAAGTTGCGCACGCCGGCGTTGAACAATTGCTTGGTGCGCAGCGCAACGCGGCCAGTGATACCGAATCCTCCATTCGGTCCCGGCACCAGATTGGCGTCGGTGGTCAGGTCGATGATCCCGACGCTTTCGACCCGAAAGTTGTTGACGCGGCCTTTCAACGCGCCGGTGTAGCGGCCGGTCGCGACATTAGCCGCGATCACCGCGGTCGCGTCGATGTTATCGGAGCGGACGCGCAGATTGTCCGACAGGATATTCGGCATCGCGATCGCGAGGTCGCCGTCGAGCCGCACATTGGTGGTCAATCCACCTAGCGCCGGGTTGAGCCCGGTTATACGGCGCGCACGCGCGTGGAGCGGCACCAGAATGCGGTCGGTGTTCACCCGCGCCAGTCCTTCGGCGTAGACGTTCTCCAGCGTCGTGTCGGCGAAGCCGAGCGAGGTCGCGCGTACCTTGTAGTCAACCGTTGGCGTCTTGAACGCGCCGTTCAGCACCACGCGCGCGAGCACGTTGCGACCGCGCAGATTGGGCGCGATCGCACCCGGCGTCAGCAGCGCGGCGTCGACTGCAAAATCGCCTAGACGCGCATTAGCGAGATCGATCAGGCCGCCAGCGTCGACCGACAGCGCATCCGACTTGAGCTTGATCCGCGTGTCGGCACGGCGCTCATTCAGTCGCGTGTCGATGGCGACTTGCAGTCCGGGCGCGGTCAGGCGCTCGACCGGCCCCTCCAGGTAGAGGCCCGGACGCGTCAGCCCGTTGATCTGAAAGCGTCCGTCATTCGCCTGCACCGCCAAGTCGGCGAGCGTGCCGCCACCCAGCGTTGCGAATACCCGCCCACGCCAGTCCTTCCAGCTGCCGCGGCCGTCGATCGTGGCGTTGAGCGGGGCCTTCAATCCGGCGATCTGCGCGACCGCTCCGCCCGCGGGCGCCGCAATCCGGGCGCGGATGTCGAGCTTGTTGTCGTCGGGCACCGCATCGATCTTGACGCGCGCAGTGTCTCCACCGGCGACGCCGGGCGCCCGCAACGCAACCGCATCGACGGTCAATTGTGCGCGGCGATCCGCGATATGCGCCTGCCCGTCGAAACGCGCGATATGCCGCTGCCCTGCGACCGGCGGCTCCATGACGAAGCGCGCGATCTGCAAGCGCCCAATGTCGATGTCGATATCGGGCAGGATCGGGGCATTGGCGTCCTCCGGCTTGGGCGGAACGGTCTTGAGTTCGGGATTGCGGCGCAGCGTGATCAGCTGGCTGGACGCACGACGCACGTCGATGTGGTTGTTCAGGTAATCGAATGGCCGCCAGTCGACGTCGATCCGCGGCGATTGCAGAAACGTGCCTTTGGGATCGTTCACGCGGACGTCGACGAGCGACATCTGCCCGTAGAGCGATCCCTCGATCCGCCCGACGCGAATGTTGAGCCCCGATTCAGTCGTGTAATCGCCGATCCGGTCGGCGACGAAGCGGCGGCCGGGATCGGTGTTGATGCCGAACACGATCGCGAACGCCAGCAGTAATAGCGCCACGAGCACGACCGCGATCCACTTGAGCACGCGCTGCCACAACGGCCGCTTGATCACGACGACCTCGTCGACCGGGAGCGTGTCGTCAGCCATCAGAACGCCTGCCCGATCGAGATGTAGAGCGCGATTTTGCCATCGCCCTCACGCGGGTTGAGCGGCGTCGCAACGTCGACGCGCATCGGCCCGAAGTTGGTGTAGAACCGCCCGCCGATCCCCGCGCCGTAGCGCAGGTTCTTCGCGGTCGGGAACGTTCCTTCATATGCGTTACCCGCGTCGAAGAACGGTACGATACCGAAGTCGCCAAACCTGTACCGCGCCTCAACCGCGAACTCGTTCAGGCTGCGGCCGCCGACCGGGTTGCCTTCGGGATCGAACGGCCCGAGCCGCTGGTAACCGTAGCCGCGCACCGATCCGCCGCCGCCGCCGTAATAGCGCCTGGACGGAGCGAGATCGTCGCGCTCGATCCCGAAGATCGCGCCCGCGCGCGCGCGGCCGGCGATCACCAGGCTGTCGTTGACCGGGTAATAGCCGGTCGCCTCCACCATCGTGCGTGCGTAGGGTCGCACGCCATCGGACACCGAGGCTTCAGGGCTGAGGTTGAGTTTGAGGCGGTAGCCGCGCGTTGGATTGAGCAGATCGTTCGATTTGTCGAACAGCACCTGTCCGGGCAGCGCGGCGATGCCGTAATTGCGCCGACGTCGCCCGCCGGCCTGGAAATCGTAGGTCTGCTCGTTGGTGCCGACCAGTTCGAACCCGAACGCGTACGTCAGCGGCTTCTGCCAGATCGGTGTCGAATCGTAGCTGATCCGCCCCGCCACCGTCGCGGTCACCGCGTTGAACGCGTCGTAATCCTGCCGGAGCACGCTGCCGAGCAGGCTGACCGTGCGGTCGCGCTTGCCCGCATTCTGCCGCCGGAAGGTGACCGACGCGCCCTGTTGCTGGGTCCCGCCAACGCCGGTCACGATCAGCGCACCCTCAGGCGGGAACAGATTGCGGTGGGTGAACGCGGCCTCGACCTTGGCACCTTCGCCGGTGCCGTAGCCCGCGCTGCCCGACAGTGATCGGAACGGCCCCTTGGTCTGGCGCACCAGCAAGTCGACCTGCTCGGTCCCGTCCGGTCCCGTCTGACCGGTGCGCACAGGCTCGACCGAGATGTTGGAGAACAGCCCGGTCGCAACCAGCGCCTGGCGCAGATCGTCGGTCAGCCGGACGTCGTAGAGCTGGCCCTGATCGAAGCGCGGGAAAACGTTCAAATGCTCGACCGAGAAAACCGGATCGCCTTCGGTGCGCAGCACGCCGAATGACGAGCGCGGCCCCGTGTCGACCGGCAGCGTGTAGGCGCCCTTCCACGTCGCATCGTCGAGCAGGATGTCACGTTCGCCCACCTTGACGAACGGATAGCCGTGCTGCGGCAACTTGAGGCTGACGTTCGCCTCCGCGCCTTGTACGCGCGCCGCCTCGATCGGGTCACCGACCTTGAGCGGCAATTCGCGGCGTACCAAATCGGGTGGAACGGTCGGCCCAGCCTGCACCTCGATCGACCCGAGGGTGTAGATCTTGCCCGGGGTCGCGCTGACGATCGCGCGCAGCTTGTTGCCCGAGCCCGCCGCGGGCTGTTCCAGCGTCGACACCGCCGTGCCGTCATAATAGCCAAGCGACTTCATCAGCCGCACGGCCAGCGCCTCGTCTTCGCGCGCGCGCGCTGACACCTGTGTCGCATTGGCGGCCTTGCCCTTGCCCTCCTTCAATGCCGACAGCGAGTTGAATTCGTCGGTCAGCTTCAAGGGGTCGAGCCCGCGCACCTCGGTGTCATAGGCGATCTCGGGTGCGTTGCGGCCCTTTACCTCTGCGACCGACTGCAACGGCTCGGTGTTGAAGGTCGACAAGGGTTCGAGCGGCGCAGCCAATTGCGGATCGATCGGCGCGGGGGCGGGCAGCGCGCCGGGCACAATCGGCGCCTGTGCGGCGGACTGGGCGACTGGAGCTGGCGCATTGAGAGCCGGCAGCTTCGACTTCTGAACAGCAATGGTGGTCGATGCATCGTCGAGCGGCATCGGCTCGAGCGGGGCGTTGATGTCGTTGCTGAGCGGCGGCAGCGCGCTGTTGAACGCGGCATCTGGCACGATCGGCGCATCGGCCTGCGGATCGGTGGCATTGTTGCCCGCGGACTGCACCGCCGACTTGGGTGCGTCATCGCCTTTTGCGGGTGCAGTGCCGGGCTGGTTCATCTGCGCCGCGGCGGGAAGCGCCGCCAGCGCCAGGGCGGACGATGCCGCCAGCAATGCCATTCTCGTCGGTAAACCCACGCACACGCCCCTTTGCGCGAGATGTCGGCTTTACCGTTACACCTCCGTCTGATCTGCAACGCTTTTGGCTCCAATGGGTTGCCGCGTCGAGCCACGACTTTTCGCTTGCGCCATGTTGGCATCGTGTCGGCAGCGCGCGTAAGGACGGCGCAACGACACGCGGGAGAGCCCATGAACTTCGAGCTGGACGAAGACCATCGCATGATCGCCGACCTGGTGCGGCGGTTCGTCGAGGACGAGCTGGTGCCGCTCGAGCAAGGCGTGCTCGACCGCGCGATCGCGGGTGAAGAAGTGCAACTGACGCCTGAAGAGACCGAACGCGTCAATGCCGTGTCGCGCGAACTGGGGCTCTGGGGACTCGACGCGCCCGAGGATGTCGGCGGCCACGACCTGCCCGCGGTCGCGATGGTCGGCGTCAACGAGGCGATGGGCCGCACGATCGTACCCTACACGCTGCCGCCCGACTCGCCCAACCTGCGCATGCTCGCCGCCACCGTCGACGACCGTCAGCGCGAGGCATACCTCGCCCCCTATGTCCGCGGCGAGACGATCAGCGCGATCGGCATCTCCGAGCCCGGCGCGGGAGCCGACCCCGCGGGGATGAAGACCTACGCGGTCAGGGACGGCGACGACTGGATCATCAACGGTCGCAAGATCTGGATCACCAAGGCGAACCGTGCCGACTTCACCATCCTGATGGCGGTGACCGACCGCCAGAAAGGCGCGCGCGGCGGGATCAGCGCGTTCCTGGTCGACCGCGATGCACCGGGCTTTCAGGTCGTGCGCCCGATCCCGGTGATCGGGGGCGAGACGTTGTACGAAGTCGTGCTGGAGGATTGCCGCGTACCGGCATGGAAGCTGCTCGGCACCGAGGGCCAGGGCTTCGCGCCGATGCAGCTGCGCCTCGCCACGCGCCGCGCTGAGATGGCGGCGAACGCGATCGGCATGGCGCAGCGCGCGCTCGACATGATGATCGACTATGCGCCGCAGCGCACCACTTTTGGCAAGCCTTTGTCCGAGCGGCAGACGATCCAGAACTGGGTGTCCGACGCGGCGATCAAGCTGCACGCCGCGCGCCTGATGACCTATGATTGCGCGTGGAAGCTCGACCAGGGTCGCGACACGCGCACCGAAGTGTCGATGATCAAGAGCTTCGCGCTGGAGACCGCGTGGGAGGTGCTCGACCACGCGATGCAATGCTTCGGCGCGATGGGCATGACGCGCGAGATGCCGCTGCAGCAGATGGCCGCGCGCATCCGGCTGATGCGAATCTACGATGGCCCGACCGAGATTCACAATTGGGTCGTCGCCCGCAACCTGCTGGGAACACGAGCATGAGAGAGCATATCGCGGTCACCACGGCCGACCATGTCGCGACCGTCGTCATCGATCGCCCGCCGCACAATCACGTCAACGCCGCGTTGGTCAACGCGCTCGCCGACGTGTTCGAGGAACTCGGCCGCGACGACGAGGTCCGCGCGATCGTGCTCGCGACCCAAGGCAAGGTGTTCTGCGGCGGTGCCGACCTGACCGGTGACAAGCCGCTCGCCGACGAGAGCGGCGAGAGCGAGACGCCCGCGCTCTACCGCGGCGCTTATCGCCTGTTCGCATCGAAGAAGCCCGTCGTGGTCGCGGTGCAGGGTGCGGCGGTCGGGGCCGGCCTGGGCCTGGCACTCGTCGGGGATTTCCGCGTCGCGGCGCCCGAGGCGCGCTTCTCGGCCAATTTCGTTACGCTCGGCTTTCACGCCGGCTTCGGCATCACCGCGACGCTGCCGCGCGTCGTCGGCGAACAGCACGCGTCGTTGATGCTGTTGACCGGCCGCCGCGTGAAGGCGGAGGATGCACTGCGGTTCGGGCTGGTCGACGAGATCGCGCCGCTCGATGAGCTGCGTGCCGCGGCTGAGCGGCTCGCGGGCGAGATCGCGCGCAACGCACCAATCGCCGTTGAGGCGACCCGCGCGACCTTGCGCGGCGATCTGGCCGAAGCGGTGCGCACGCGAACCGAGCACGAGCGCGCCGAGCAGGACCGATTGATGCAGACCGCCGACTTTCGCGAAGGGATCAAGGCGGTCGGTGAGCGTCGCGCGGGCAACTTCGTGCGCGGTTGACGGTCCGGTCGCGGATGCACGCAAACGGCATGTGGGAAAATAACCGCTGTCGCTGCGAAACATTTGCGACAAACGCCCGATAAGCGCATCTGGGACAGACAGGCTGCCACGGGCGACGCGCCCGTGAGTGGCATCACAGGCTGGCGGGTGAACAATTGATCAAGCGTGACCAAGGGCGGCAGCGTCGCCTCCTGCTCGGCATCGCCGTTGCTCCAGCCGTGCTGGCGCTCGCCGCGTGCGGCGGCGGCGAAGACGCCAAGGGCAAGGGCGGCGATGGCGGAGGCGCGGGCGGCGGGCGTGGTGGTCGTGGCGGTGGGGGTCCGGCGCAGGTCGGCTATGTCGTCGTTCAACCCACCTCCGTGCCGATGACCACCGAGCTTGCCGGCCGGGTGGTCGCGTTCCAAAGCTCGGAAGTGCGCCCGCAGGTGTCGGGCGTGATCCAGCGCCGCTTCTTCACCGAAGGCTCAATCGTTAAGAAGGGCCAGCCGCTCTATCAGATCGACCCGTCGCTTTATCGCGCGTCCGCGAACGAAGCCCGCGCCAGCGTCGCCAACGCGCAGGCGACCGCCGAGGCCGCGCGCATCCGCGCCGAACGTTACCGCCCGCTCGCGCAGATCGAGGCGATCAGCAAACAGGATTACACCGACGCGGTCGCGACCCAGCGCCAGGCGCAGGCGCAGATCGCGTTAAACCGTGCGCAGCTCGACACCGCGCGGATCAACCTGCGTTTCACCACGGTCCCCGCCCCGATCAGCGGGCGGATCGGCCGATCATTGTTCACGGTCGGTGCGCTGGTCAGCGCGACGCAGACCGACCCGTTGACCACGATCCAGCAGCTCGATCCCATCTTCGTCGACATTCAGCAGTCGAGCGCCGAACTGCTCGCGCTACGCCGCGCGCTCGCTAGCGGAGGCTCGGTTCCCGCGCGCGCCGACGTGCGTCTGAAGCTGGAGGACGGCAGCGACTATGGTCTGGTCGGCAGCGTCGAGTTCGCCGAGGTCGTCGTCGACCAGTCGACCGGCACCGTAACGCTGCGCGCCCGTCTTCCCAACCCCAAGGGACTGCTGCTGCCGGGCATGTTCGTCCGCGCGCAGTTCAGCCAGTCGATTGACCAGAACGCCTTCCTGGTGCCGCAGCAGGCGGTGTCGCGCGATCCCAAGGGCAGCGCGACCGTGTGGCTGGTCGGCCCCGGCAACAAGGCGGTCGAGCGCACCGTCACCGCGGAACGCACGCAAGGCGTTTATTGGGTCGTCACTGGCGGGCTGAAGAACGGTGACCGCATCATCACGCAGGGGACCGGTACGCTGAAGGAGAACGCGCCGATCCGTCCCGTGCCCGCGAACACTCCGCAGAAGGTCGCGCCACCGCCGTTCAAGGACGGCAAGTCGGGCCAGAGCGGCGACACCACGGGACGCGGCCAGGGCGGCCAGAGCAAGGCCGGCTGAGTGCTGTCACGCATCTTCATCGATCGCCCGATCTTTGCCTGGGTGCTCGCGATCATCGTGATGATGGCGGGCGTCGGCGGCATTCTCGGCCTGCCGATCGCACAATATCCCGACGTCGCCCCGCCGCAAGTGTCGATCCGCGCGACTTATCCGGGCGCCAACGCGCAGACGATCCAGAACTCGGTCACGCAGGTGATCGAACAGCAGCTGACCGGCATCGACGGGCTGCTGTATTTCAGCTCCTCATCGTCCTCGCGCGGGTCCGTGACGATCACCGTCACCTTTGAAAAGGGCACCGATCCTGACATTGCGCAGGTTCAGGTGCAGAATCAGGTCCAGCAGGCAGTGTCGCGCCTGCCGCAACAGGTGCAGCAGCAGGGACTCGTTGTCCGCAAGTCGAACCCGGACAATCTGCTGATCGCGGGTGTCTACGACATCAGCGACAAGATGACGAACCAGGACGTGTCCGATTACCTGGTGTCGAACCTGCAGGACCCGCTAGGCCGCGTTCAGGGTGTGGGCGACACCAACGTGTTCGGCGCGCAATATGCCATGCGCATCTGGCTCGATCCGGCGCGGCTGGCGAGTTACCAGTTGATGCCGGGCGACGTCGTCACCGCGATCACCAACCAGAACACCGAAGTCGCGGCGGGTGAGATCGGCGGACAGCCGATGCCGTCGACGCAGATGCTGAACGCCACCGTCACCGCGCAGTCGCGCCTGCAGACGCCCGAGCAGTTCCGCAACATCATTCTGAAGACCACGACCAGCGGCGCAACCGTGCGGCTGGCCGATGTCGGACGGATCGAACTTGGCGGCGAGAGCTACGCCGCGTTCAGCCGGGTGAACCAGCACCCGGGTGCCGGCATCGCCGTGCTGCTCGCCCCCGGCGCCGACGCACTGGAAACCGCCGAACTGGTAAAGGCCGAGATCGCGCGTGTCGCCAAGACGTTTCCGCCCAATCTGCGCATCGCCTACGCCAACGACACTACCGACTTCATCAAGCTGTCGATCGAGGAAGTGATCAAGACGCTGGTCGAGGCGATCATCCTCGTCGTCATCGTCATGTTCGTGTTCCTGCAAAGCTGGCGCGCCACGTTGGTGCCGACGATCGCGGTGCCGGTCGTGCTGCTCGGCACGTTCGCGGTCTTCTATCTCGCCGGCTTCTCGATCAACACGCTGACGCTGTTCGGACTCGTGCTCGCGATCGGCCTGCTCGTCGACGACGCGATCGTCGTGGTCGAGAACGTCGAACGGTTGATGGAAGAAAACCCGGGCATGAGCCCGCGCGACGCGACGATCGAGTCGATGAACGAGATCACCGTCGCGCTGGTCGCGATCGCGCTGGTGCTGTCCGCGGTGTTCCTGCCAATGGCGTTCTTCGGCGGCTCGACCGGAGTCATCTACCGCCAGTTCTCGCTGACGATCATTTCGGCGATGATCCTGTCGGTGCTGGTCGCGCTGATCCTCAGCCCCGCGCTCACCTCGCACCTGCTGAAGGCCAAGCACGACGAGAACGGCGATCTTCACGAAACCTGGCTGGGTCGCAAGGCACCCTGGGTCGCCGACAAACTGGAAGCGGCGAAGAACTGGTTCAATGACAGCTTCGATCGCATGGTGAAGCGTTACACCAACGCGGTTGAGCGCGTGATTGATCACCGCTGGATCTTTGTGTTGATCTACTGCGGCATCCTCGCATTGCTAGCATTCCTGTTCCTGCGCTTGCCGACCGGCTTTCTACCGACCGAGGATCAGGGCGGCGCCATTGTCCAGTTCCGCCTGCCGGCCGGCGCGACGCGGGGGCGCACCGAAGAGGTGCAGCGCCAGGTCGAGCGGTATTTCGCCAAGAACGAGGGCCACAACATTCGCACGCTGTTCAGCGTCGCGGGCGGCGGTGGCGGGGGCACCAGCGGCCAGAACACCGGCCAGGCGTTCATCTCCTTCGTTGACTGGGCGAACCGCACCGACAAGACCGACAGCGCCGATGCGATCGTTTCGCGCGCGTCCGCGGCGTTCCGCGGCTTGCGCGACGCGCAGGTGTTCGCGCTAGTGCCGCCCGCGATCCGCGGCCTCGGCCAGTCGGAAGGCTTCACCATGGAGCTCCAGAACGCGAGCGGGATGAGCCAGGAAAAGTTCAACGAGGCGCGCGACGCCTTGCTGGAAAAGGCCAATGCTGACCCCAAGCTCGCCGGCGTACGCCTGACCGAATTGCCCGACATCGGCACGCTCCAGGTCAATGCCGACCCGCAGAAGCTGGCCGCGCTCGGCCTGTCACAGGGCGACGTCAACACGACGCTGTCGACCGCGTGGGGCGGCCGCTACGTCAACGATTTCATCGACCGCGGCCGTGTAAAGCGCGTCTACGTACAGGGCGATGCGCCCTATCGCGCCGAGCCTGAGGATTTGTACCAGTGGTTCGTGCGCAACAGCGCGGGCACGATGGTGCCGTTCAGCTCGTTCGCCAGCCTCGGCTGGTCGCAGGCACCGACGACCCTGTCGCGGTTCAATGGGATATCCTCCTACGAATTCCAGGGTCAGGGAACCCCGGGGGTCAGCTCGGGCGAGGCGATGGAGCGGATCGCGCAACTGGCGGGAGAGATACCCGGCACCAGCATCGCCTGGGCGGGTCTGTCATATCAGGAACGACTGTCCTCGGGTCAGGCGCCGCTGCTCTACGGCCTTTCGCTGGTCGTCGTGTTCCTCTGTCTCGCGGCCCTATATGAAAGCTGGACGATCCCGATCGCGGTGCTGCTCGTCATCCCGCTCGGGCTGATCGGCGCGGTCGCGCTCGTGACGCTGCGCGGGCTGACCAACGACGTGTATCTGCAGATCGGGCTGCTGACGACGATGGGACTGGCGGCCAAGAACGCGATCCTGATGATCGAGTTCGCCGAACAGGCCGAGAAGAAGGGTGCGCGGATCATCGATGCGGCACTGGAATCGGCGCGGCTGCGTCTGCGTCCGATCCTGATGACCAGCCTCGCCTTCATCTTCGGCGTGCTGCCGCTGGCGATCTCGACCGGTGCCGGCGCCAACAGCCGTATCGCGATCGGCACGGCGGTGATCGGCGGCATGATCACGGCGACGGTGTTGGCGATCTTCTACATTCCGCTATTCTTCGTGCTCGTCCGCCGCGGTACGCGCGACGGGATCAAGGGGCTGCGCCGCGGTGCCGACCCGAGCGATCCCGAGGCTGGTGACGACAACAAGGGTGATGGTCCCAAGGATCAGCCGCCGACGCCGCAGCTACCCGCCCCGGCGGATCACCCCGCCCTGCCCGCGCCGGACCACGCCTGATGCGCCCGCCCTTCCGCCTGCTCGCCACCCTGTTGACCGCGAGCGCCCTCACCGCGTGTTCGCTCGCGCCGAAATACGTTCGCCCCGAGCTGCCGGTGCCGCCGTCGTGGCCGGTCGGCGACGCATACCTGCGCCAGACCGAGGCGCCGCTGCCCAGCGTCACTTACCGCGACATCTTCCGCGATCAGCGTTTGCAGCGGATTATCGACCAAGCGCTGGTGAACAACCGCGACCTGCGGGTCGCGGTCGCCAATATCGAGGCGACCCGCGCGCAATATCGCATCCAGCGCGCCGACCTGCTGCCGCAGATCGATGCGAGCGGCACGTTCAGCTACCGCCGCAACTCGCGGACCGGCGTTACGACCGGCACGACGACCGGTACCGGAAGCGGCGGCGCGGGGACGGGAGCGGGCACAGGCACAGGTACCGGGGGAACGGGCACGGGTGGCACCGGAACGGGCGGTACGGCTACGGGCGGCACGACGACCACCACCTCATCCTCCTCGACCAGCTTCACCACACAGCTCGGCGCCACCTCGTTTGAGATCGACCTGTTCGGCCGCGTGCGCTCGCTGACAGACGCCGCGCTCAACCGGTATTTCGCGCAGGAAGCGACGGCACGCGCGACGCGGCTGACGCTGGTGGCCGACATCGCCAATGCGTGGGTCACCTACGGCTCGGATGCCAGCCTGCTGAAGATCGCCGAAGACACGGCCGCCAGCGCGCGGCGCAGTGTGCAGTTGACCCGCGCACGCCTGGCAGGCGGCGTATCGCCGCGCACCGACGTGCGTCAGGCGGAGCAGGTGTTGGAAACCGCGCTCGCTGACTTGGCGCAACAACGGACCCTGCTGGCGCAGGACGTCAACGCGTTGCAACTCTTGGTCGGCGCGCCGGTCGACGCGACGCTGCTTCCGTCCTCGATCGAAGACGCCGCGCGCAACCTGGCCGAACTGCCCGCGGGGCTGGATTCGGGCATCCTGCTGCGCCGGCCCGATGTCGTCCAAGCCGAATATTCGCTACGCGCTGCCAATGCAGAAATCGGCGCAGCGCGAGCCGAACTGTTCCCGCGCGTCGCGCTGACCGCCGTGGTCGGGTTCGCCAGTACGGCGCTTCGCACGCTCTTCACCGGTGGCGCATTCAACTATTCGGTCGCGCCCAACGTCAGCTATCCGATCTTCCGCGCCGGTGCCGGCCGCGCGGGTGTCGAATATTCGCAAGCGCAGCGCGACGCCGCGCTCGCCACCTACGAGGGAACGATCCAAACCGCGTTCCGCGAGGTGTCCGACGCACTCGCGCGGCGCGGCACGATCACCGACCAGCTCGCCGCCAACCAGCGCTTCCTGAACGCCGCCGCCGATACGCTGCAACTCGCCAACGCGCGCTACCAGGGCGGGATCGATACCTATCTGACCAGTCTCGACGCGCAACGCTCGCTCTACACTGCGCAGCGCACGGTGGTGCAGACGCAACTCACGCGCGCGTCGAACCTGGTCACGCTGTACCAGACACTGGGCGGCGACTCGCAGCTGGAGGCGACGGCGCAGGGGCCGGTACCGCCGACGACGAGCGCGGCCACTTCGTCCGCCCGGTCGGAGCGCTGATCACCCCAAAAAGACGCTAATCCGTCTTGCCAATTGGCGAGGCGCGGGACTGTAGGTCGACGCGGCACGTCACCCCTCAACGGGGCGGAGCTACTCAGCCGCTCTTGCCCCCACCTTGCATCGGCGCCACCGCGTCGCGGCCGAACTTCATGATCAGCTCGCCGATCTCGCGCGCCTGGTTCATCGAGCGCTGGCTCTGCTCGCGCAGATAGTCGCCCTGAATCCGCATCACGTCGCTCAAGTCCTTGGCCTGTGCCGCCGCGCGCATGGCCGCGAACGCCTGCTGCGCATTCTCCTGCGCCTGGTCGATCATCGCCACACCCAGGCTCGACGAATGGTCGGCCATCCGCTGCCCTTGCGCGCGCATCGCCTCTCCGGCGCGCTGCGCGCCTTCGAATGCTGCACCCGCGCCGCTGTTCGCTGCGCCCGTGTTCTCGTCCGCCATGATCACGCTCCTCTCCGCGGACGCACGATGCGCCGCGCTTCAGGCCAGAACCACGCCCGCACGAAGCGGTTGCACGCGCTATTTGCCGAAGCCGAACACGTCCTGGTGGAAACGCCCATCGGCAATCATCTGCTCAAGCCAGGCCGAGCCGTGCGCGTGCTCGCCACCGACCTGTTGCATCCAGATGCGCACGAGCGTGTCGCGCACCGCGGGTGCCATGTAGCGCCCGTCGCCGCACAGGAACACGCTCGCTCCCGCCTCCAGCGCACGCCACACCCGCTCCTGCTCGGCCCACAGCGCGTCCTGCACGAACCGCCACGGGTGTGACGGTGTGGCGGAGAAGGCCAGGTGCAGCTCGACTAGCCCCTCGGCCTGCCAGCGCTGCATCTCCTCGCGGCAGAACCAATCGTGATCGGGGTGGCGGCAACCGAAAAACAGCAGATTGGTCGCGACCTCCGCCCCCTTCTCGGCCTGCGTAGCGCGTTCCTGCAGAAACCCGCGCAACGGCGCGAAACCGGTGCCCGGCCCTATCAGGATCATGGACTGCGCAGAGTTGGCGGGCGGGGCGAACGGCGGATTGGGCCGCCGCACGTAACCGAAGACGTGCTCGCCCGGCGCCAGCGCCTTCATGTAATCGGACGCGAAGCCGCGATGCTCGCCCAGCCCCGACCAGGCCGGCGCCGCGATCGTGCCGACGATCAGGTCGGCGACCTCGGGCGACACGAGCGGCGATGATGCGATCGAGTAGAAGCGCGGCTGGATCGCGGGCGACCAGTCGATCAGCTGGTCGAGCGTCACCGAGGCAGCCGGGTGCCGCGCGATCAGATCGAGCAGCGACACGCGCCTGTCGGCCACCTGCGCGTCGTAACCCGCCTCGATCGCCTCCAACGCCGCGGCGGTGTGCGGGCAGCGTGTCGCCCCGCGCAGCCCGGCAATTGCCCGCCGCGACGCCGCTTCCGATAGTTCGACGAAGTCGGTCAGCAACTGCTCCACCGTCACCGTCGCGCCGACTGGCAGATGCTTGAAGCGTCCACCCTGCGCATCGACGCGCACCTGGCTTGCGCCGTTCACATCCAGCAGGTCGAGCGCGCGCGCGACGAGTTCGGGCCGATTGCGCGCGTAGATCGCGACGTGATCGCCCGCGGCGTAATGCTGCCCCGCGGGCAGGCGCACTCGGATCAGCCGCGTCGAGGGCCGCGGCGGCTCTTGCGCGAAATCCCATAAACCATCGGCCGGACGCACCAGTTCGTCGTTGGCGACGATCTCGAGCCGCTGCGCGTGTTCCGGTAAGACGCGCGCCCGCGTCTCCGCGGCGTCGACCGGCACCAGCGACAGCGTCGCGGTGCTCGCGGTCGGCTCCGCGCTCGCGCCGAGCGCCTGCCACAGGTCGCGCACGAACGCCGCGACCGCGCCGTCGAAGTCACCCTGCCCGTCGGCCTGCCCGCGCGGCACCAGCCGCTCGCCGCCTGCGCGCGCGATCGCCTCGTCGACGCGGCTGGGGAACGCCTGGAAGTTCGGCCACTGGCTATTGCCGATCCCGAGCACTGCGTAGCGCGCACCCGACCAGTCCGCCCCATCAAACGCGCCGGCATCGAGCGCGCGCTCCACCTCGACCGCGCTGTCGGGTGCGCGGCCGTTGTAGGTCGCGGTGACGATCACGATCACTTTGTCATCGGGCGCCGCCCCGCCGTTGAAGCTCTCGTCCATCGACCGGACGACGACGTCGAAACCGTCGGTGCGCGCGCGTTCGGCGATCTCCTCCGCCACGTCGCGCGCGGTGCCGAGCGAGGTGCCATAGAGCAGCACGAAGCGCTGCCCCGACCCCGCCACCGCGCCGACCTCGACCGACGTGTCCGCCGCCGCGGTCTCGCCAAGTTGCAACCGCTCGTGGCTCCCGCGCAGCCGCACGCGCATGGTGAACTCGTCGGGCTTGATCGACAGCGTTTCCTTGACCCGTAGCTTGTAGCTGTGCGGATCGCTGATTGCGAAGCGGCGCAACAGCATGGCGAGCGCGATCTTGGCCTCGACCATCGCGAATTGCCGCCCGATGCACGCGCGCTCGCCGTTGCCGAACGGCTTGTAGGCGTGCGGGTGGCGCGCCGCTTCCGCCTCGGGCAGCCAGCGGTCGATGTCGAACTCTTCCGGATCATCCCACGCGCTCGTCGCGCGGTGCAGGCCGGGGGTGAAGATGTTGACCGGACGGTCCTTGCGCATCCGCCAGCCCGGCTGGCCATCCTTCGCGCCGATCACCTGATCCTCAAATGGCGCGACACTGAACGCAGGTGCGGTCGGCCAGAGCCGCAGCGCTTCCTTCAAGATACGCTCGATCACCTCCAGTTTCGCGACATGCGTGTAGTCGGGCCGCGTATCGCCAGGGAGCACACGATCGACCTCGGCATAGGCCTGCGCCAGCACCGCGGGATTGCGCAGCAGGTAGGTGAAGGCGAACGTCAGCATTCCCGACGTCGTCTCATGCCCCGCGATCAGGAAGGTCAGCACCTGATACCGGATGTTGAGGTCGTCCAATCCCTCGCCCGTTTCCGGGTCGATCGCGGTCAGCATGAGGTTGAGCAGATCGCGGCCGTCATTGGGATTGACGCGGCGATCCGCGATGATCCCGTCGACCAGCGCGTTCATCTCGGCGATGTCGGCCTCGTATTGCGTCGCCGCGCGCCTCGCGAAACGCCGCTGGATCGGCATCCGCGTGATGACGTTGAGCGCCTCCGACAAGGCGCGCCCCAGCGCGACCAGGAAGCTGTCGAGCTCGTCGCGCTCGAACGAGTTGAAGCGGTGACCGAAGCCAGCGATCGCGATCGAATCGAGCGTCAGGCGGGTCATGTCATCCGCGACATGGACGTCGGTGCCCGCCGCGCGCGTCCACTTGGCAACGAGTTGGTCGCACACCTCGACGATCATGTCGAAATAACCACGCATCGCGCGGTGCGAGAAAGCGGGCAGCAGGATGCGGTGTGCCTTGCCCCAGTTCGGCTCCTCGCTAAACGCGGTGAACAGCCCGTCGCCCGCGAACTTGCGCACCACGCGCAGCGCCGGCCCCGGCATCTTGCGAAAGCGCGTCTCGTCCGACAGTTCGGCGACGAGATCGGGATCGGTGACGAAGATCGACACCCGGCTGCCGAAACGCAGCTTGAAGATGCCCTGCGGCACCTCGCGGCTGACGCGCAGCAAATGGCCAATCAACCCGGCGCGCGCGATCTGGTGCAGGTGGCCGATCACCGGCAGCGCCGCCGGCATCGGCACGGCCGCGACGGCGGGTATGTCCTTGGGTTTGCTCGCCATGATCGCAGATGCTCCGTTGCGCGTGGCGGCTCCCTCAACACAGCGCCCGCGCGCGCGCAAGTTGCCGCGACGGCAGGCTGGCGGCCCGCGCGGCCGGGCAGTAGAGAGGGCGCATGGTCCGTTTTCTGCCCACGATGCTCGAACCTTTGGTCGCCGGCATCGCCGCCGCGGTCGGCGTCTCGCACCCGGCCGGCGCCGCGATGCAGGACCCGGCGACCGATCCTTCGTGCGCCAACGTCCGCGTCGCGATCCCCGCCGAGCTGTCACACTGGAGCGTGCGCACGCCGCTTACCGCCGGCACCGCGCCGCGCAACGCGCCCGTGCTCGGCATCGGACGCGCCGTCGACCTGCGGCTCGCTCCATTGAACGCGGTGCAGCCGCGGATCGCACCGGGCAAGGCGCCGCCCGCAGGCAGCTACGCCGGACTCGCCATGTTCCAGGTGCCGCGCACCGGCACCTACCGTGTCGCGCTCGGGCAGAAGGCGTGGATCGACGTGATCCGCGGCCGCGCGGGTGTCGCGTCGAGCGCGCACGCGATGGGGACGCGCTGCACCGGCGTCGCCAAGCTGGTCGACTTTCCGCTCCGCCCCGGCCGCTACGTCATGCAGCTGACCGGCGCGCCGGTGCAGACCCTTCCCGCCACCATCGTTCGGGTGAAATGACATGATCCTGCCGTTCCTCGCGCTGCTCGCCCAGGCCACCACGCCCACGCCGGTTGCCACGCCCGCACCCGCTGCGACGCCGACCTCGGCCGCTGCCACCAACTCCGCGCTCGCGCCGGTAAACGTCCGGCTCGACACCGCGGCCGGGCCGATCGTGATCGCGGTCGATCGCGAGCACGCTCCGCTCACCGCCGCCAATTTCCTGCGCTACGTCGACGGCAAGAAGCTCGATGGCGTCGCCTTCTACCGCGCGGTGAAGGTCGGCGACGGCTACGGTCTCGCGCAGTTCGGCACGCGCAACGATCCCAAGCGCACGCTGCCGCCGGTCGCGTTCGAGCCGACCAGCAAGACCGGTCTCAGCCACGTCGACGGTGCGGTGTCGATGGCGATGGCCAAGCCCGGCACCGCCGCGGGCGATTTCTTCGTCGTCGTCGGCGACCTCAAATCAATGGACGCGCACGACAATGATCCGGGCTTCGCGGTGTTCGGCCGCGTGATCGAGGGCATGGACGTGATCCGCCGCATCCTCGCCTCACCCACCTCGCCGACGGAAGGGCAAGGCGTGATGAAGGGTCAGATGCTCGCCCCGACGATCCGCATCGCCACTGCACGTCGCGAGCCGTGAAGCGATCCCTATCCGACGGGCCGTAAAGCGTTACCTTTTCGCCACATTGTGGCGCGTGCGCCGATCCGGCATAGGTAGAATCGCGCGATGTCGCTTTCGCCCGCCTTTCTCGACGAACTGCGTGGCCGCACGCATTTGTCGGCGCTGGTGGGCAAAAGCGTCAAGCTGACGCGCGCCGGCCGCGAGATGCGCGGCTGCTGCCCGTTTCACAACGAGAAGACGCCGTCTTTCTACGTCAACGACGAGAAGGGCTTCTATCACTGCTTCGGCTGCTCGGCTCACGGCGACGCGATCCGCTGGATGACCGATCACCAGGGCCTGCCCTTCATCGACGCGGTGAAGGAACTCGCCGCCACCGCCGGGCTTGAAGTGCCGCAGGCCGACCCGCGCGCGGCGCAGAAGGCCGAGCGCGCCAAGTCGCTCCACGACGTGATGCAGGCCGCCGCCGACTGGTTTGCCGCGCAACTCGGCGGGCTCGACGGCGCGGAAGCGCGGGCGCTTCTCGACCGCCGCGGGGTGAGCACCGCGACGCAGCGAGCCTTCGGCTTCGGCTATGCCCCAGACAGCCGCGGCAAGCTCCGCACCGCGCTCAAGGAATACGGCGACGCGATGCTGGTCGAGGCCGGCCTGCTAATCCAGGTCGACAACAAGGAGCCTTACGACCGTTTCCGCGGCCGGCTGATGATCCCGATCCGCGACCAGCGCGGGCGCGTGATCGCATTCGGCGGCCGCATCATCGGAGAGGGCGAACCCAAGTACCTGAACTCCCCCGACACGCCGCTCTTCGACAAGGGGCGGACGCTCTACAATCTCGACCGAGCCTCGGCGGCGGCGCGCAAGGCCGACCGCGTGTTCGTGGTCGAGGGGTACATGGACGCGGTCGCGCTCGCCCAGGGCGGCGTGGGTGAGGTCGTCGCCCCGCTCGGCACCGCGCTGACGGAGGCGCAGCTGGAGCGGCTGTGGCGGATGATCGACGTGCCCACCATCTGCCTCGACGGCGACAGCGCCGGGCAGAAGGCCGCGATCCGCGCCGCGCACCGTGCGCTGCCGATGCTGGCGCCGGGGCGCAGCCTCAGCTTCGTGACGCTGCCGGAGGGGCAGGACCCCGAGGATCTGATGCGCCAAGGTGGCGCGCGCGCGTTCGAGGCACTGGTGCGCGAGGCCGAGCCTTTGGTCGAGCGGCTGTGGAAGCACGAGCTCGCCGCCGAACCGCTCGACACGCCCGAGCAGCGTGCCGGTCTGAAGCGCCGCCTCTCCGACCTCGCGAACACTATCGGCGATCCGACTGTTAAGTCGGAGTACGTTGCCGAGTTCCGCCACCGCTTTGACCAACAATTCGCACGCGGGCGGCAAGGTGCGGGTGGCCTGCAGCCACGCACCCCCTTCTTCCCCTACCAGCAGCGCCGCGCCGGGCAGAAATGGTCGCCGCCCCCCGCCCCCGTCACCGACGACGCCAAGGCGGTGCGCGCCGCCGGCGGGATCGACCGCGTGCTCGCAAAGGCTGTGCTCGCCGGCCTGATCCGCCACCCGGCGGAGATCGCGACCCACATGGAAGTGCTCGGCAGCCTCAAACTCGCCGATGGCGCACTCGGGCGTTTGTTCGAGGCCGTGGTTGACGTCGCGCTGGAAGACCGGGCGCTTGATAGCCAGCGCCTCGTCACCATATTGGCACGGTCCGGTTTCGAACAGGTCGCGTCCGACCTGCTGAGGGCCGATACGATGCCTTATTCGTTTACACGCAAGTCGGCGGACGAGAGCAAGGCGCGCGAGGACCTCGACGAGGCGATCGCGATCCTGGTCTCGCGTCCGGAAGTGGATGCGGCGCTGGCGGACGCAACGTCCGCGATGCAGGCGCATTTCACCGATGAAGCGTTCGAGCGGCAAGTGGCGTTGGTCAACGAACAACGGGCGCTGGACGTGCGGCTTGCAAATCTCGTGCAGGCGAACGAAGACGCCCGCGCGCTAGGTACCGAGGACAATTGATGGCGAAGGCGAATATGGCGGAAGCACCCGAGGCTCAGGACAACGGGGATGCGCCGCTGATCGACTTGAACGACGCGAACATCAAGAAGGTGATCGCCCGCGCCAAGAAGCGCGGATACATCACCTATGATCAATTGAACGACGCGCTGCCGCAGGGCGAAATGTCGTCCGATCAGATCGAGGACATCACCTCGGCGCTGAACGAGATGGGCATCAACATCGTCGAGAACGACGAGCAGGGCGAGGAAGGCGAGACCGAGGAGCGCCAGGAGGAGGACGAGGTCGAAGCGACCGATGCCGACACCGACAGCAGCGCGCCCGTCGTCGAGAAGAAGAAGGAAACCGTTGATCGCACCGACGATCCGGTTCGCATGTACCTGCGCGAGATGGGGGCGGTCGAGCTCCTCTCGCGCGAGGGCGAGATCGCGATCGCGAAGCGGATCGAGGCCGGGCGCGACACGATGATCCTTGGGCTGTGCGAAAGCCCGATCACGTTCAACGCGATCATCGACTGGTCGACCGCGCTCAACGAAGGCCAGATGCAGTTGCGCGAGATCCTCGATCTCGATGCGATGCTGTCGAAGGGCCCGTCGGCCGAGCAGGTCGAGGGCGCCGAGGACGACGACGGAGAGATCAGCGAGAAGAACGCCGGGACCAGCTTCAAGGAAGAAGACGACGTTGCCGAGGAACCCTCAGCCGACGACGATGATGAATCGGGCGAGCCGCGCGCACCTCGTCCCAGCGACGACGAGGATGAGGACAACACCCTTAGCCTCGCGCAGATGGAGGAAACGCTCAAGCCGCAGGCACTCGAGAAGTTCGCCAATATCACCGCGCTCTACAAGAAGTTCTCCAAGATGCAGGAGAACCGTCTGGGTGCGATGGGCGGCGGCAACGAGCTGTCGGCCGCGGACGAGCGCAAGTATCAGAAGCTGCGCGAGGAGCTGACCGCCGAGGTCGAGAGCGTCCAGTTCCACCAGGCGAAGATCGAGTTTCTGGTCGACCAGCTCTACTCGTACAACCGCCGCCTGACGGCACTGGGCGGGCAGATGCTGCGGCTGGCGGAGCGTCATAAGGTCAGCCGCGCCGACTTCCTGAAGCGCTACATGGGCCACGAGCTCGACGACACGTTCCTCAGTTCGGTCACCGGCATCGACAAGAAGTGGACCGCGTTCGCGACCAACGAGGCCGCGGCGGTCGAGCGGATCCGGAGCGAGATCGCCGAGATTTCACAGCAGACCGGCATGGGGCTCGCCGAATTCCGTCGCATCGTCAACATGGTGCAGAAGGCGGAGCGCGAGGCACGCATCGCCAAGAAGGAGATGGTCGAGGCCAACCTGCGCCTCGTGATCTCGATCGCGAAGAAGTACACCAATCGTGGATTGCAGTTCTTGGACCTGATCCAGGAAGGCAACATCGGCCTGATGAAGGCGGTGGACAAGTTCGAGTATCGCCGCGGCTATAAGTTCTCGACCTACGCGACCTGGTGGATCCGACAGGCGATCACGCGTTCGATCGCCGACCAGGCGCGCACGATCCGCATTCCGGTCCACATGATCGAGACGATCAACAAGCTGGTCCGCACCAGCCGCCAGTTCCTTCACGAGCAGGGCCGCGAGCCGACGCCCGAAGAGATGGCGGAGCGCCTCTCCATGCCGCTCGAGAAGGTGCGCAAGGTGATGAAGATCGCCAAGGAGCCGATCTCCCTCGAAACGCCGATCGGCGACGAGGAGGACAGCCACCTGGGCGACTTCATTGAGGACAAGAACGCGGTCATCCCGGTCGACGCCGCGATCCAGGCGAACCTGAAGGAAACGGTCACCCGCGTCCTAGCCTCGCTCACCCCGCGCGAGGAACGCGTGCTGCGGATGCGCTTTGGCATCGGCATGAACACCGACCATACGCTGGAGGAAGTCGGGCAGCAATTCTCGGTCACGCGCGAGCGTATTCGCCAGATCGAGGCAAAGGCGCTCCGGAAGCTCAAGCACCCGAGCCGCAGCCGCAAGATGCGCAGCTTCCTCGACCAGTAACAGTGAACGCCGGCAACGACACCATCTTGCCGGCGTTACTTTATAAGACTCGTAGATACCGCCGACGCCGTGCGTTTGCTCCATTCCGGAGCATGCGTGACCGATCACATACGGATGAAAGATCCGTTTCTGATCGAAGCCGTTTACGCGTAACCGCGGCGGGATCACGCTCGTCGTATGGATTACGCAACCCGTCCCCAGCTTGGCGCCGAGCAGCAGGTGACCGCGTCCGAGCTCGTCCGCCATTTCGGGCCATGGCAGGATCGCGCTGCGCGCGCGCCGGTCTATATTCACCACCGCGGGCGCCTGCGCCTCGTATTGCTGTCGCTCGAACTGATGAACTCCTTGTGCACTCCGCACGCGCAGAGCGCGCTCGATCCCCAGGCCGCGATCCCCGCGCTCATCGATCTGCTCGACGATGCGATCGTGCTGTTCGACGCGAGCGGTCGCGTCCAGCACGCGAACAATGTCGCCCGCACGCGCTTCGGCGCCGGCGCCCAGCTCGATCGACCCGCGCGTCAGCTGTCAGGCGTGAGCGGTGCGTTCCTCGCCGATGCGGTCGCGCGCGTGCTCGACAGCGGTACCGCCGAGACGCTTGACCTCGTGTCCGACCGCTATCCCGCCCGGCGCCTCCACGCTCGCATCGATCCGCTCGCCAGCGGGTGTCTGCTGGTCGCGCGCGACGCTACCGCGAGCGAGGAAGCACGCACCCGCACCGCCGAGTTGCACGCCCTCGAACGCGCAATCGAAGTGTCGAACGGTGCCGCGCGCGCACGGATCAATCCCCGCGGCTATCTGATCGAGCCCGACGCCGCGCTCGCGCGAATAACCGGCACCACGCCCGAGCAACTGGCGAGCGCACGCTTCCTGACGCTCGTCGCGGTCGCCGATCGTGCGCGCGTCGGGGACATGATCGACTATGCCTATGCCAACAATGCGGCCGTCGGCACCCGCGCGCACCTGCTCGTCCGCGGCGCGACGGCCGTGCCGATCGCAATCGGTTTCGCGCCTGTCGAGCGCGCCGGACGCGTGGAGGAGATCAGCGCCGTGTTGACCCCGGCTGCGGCTTGACGGACGATGGAAGCACTCGATCGCGGATCAGCGTCGCTTCGTCGCTCGGTTTCATATCGCCGGCGGCGCGCCGTACAGCGTAAACTCGACCTTCACACTCGCTTGCTATCCCGAACGGGCCGGGGGGCTGGCAATCGGTGATGGAGGCGGAGGCGCGCGTGGTTGTTGCATCGAGCGGAGCATGGTCGGCTGGCACGCGCACGCTTGCGTCGCTGGTTGCGACCGACGGCACCGCCGCGGCGCCGCACGCGAAGCTGCTGACCACACGGGCTGCATCGATGCGCGACCTTGCCGATGCGGTGCACGCCTTGTGCGTCATCCACAGCTCAACCGACCGCCGTGCACCGCCGCTCGCTGGGGCCGACCACGCGCTGGCGAGCTGGATCGCGCGCGTGTCGAGCATCCGCGCGGAAGAGCACGCCTTCCTCGCTCGCCTCGCCGCTGATGTCGGGCCGGTCCCCTCAACCCCGGGCCATGCCGCGAGCGAGGCAGCGCTGGTCACGCAGCGCCACGTGCTCGACCGCCTCTACGCGTCCGATCGCGCCGGCTGCGCGTTGGGCGCGGCGATTGCGGAGACGATCGACTGGGTCGCGGTGCGTGCGGTGCTCGACAACGCCGCCCGCCGACTCTTCGGGGCAAGCCCGAGTGCGATCCACGAGTTCGCGCGCCAGATTGACGCGCTGCTCGCGCAGTCACCGACTGCCCCAGGCGTCGAGCGCGCCATGCTGTTCGGTGCCGAGCAGATGCTCGCGCAGCACCGTGGACTGTGGCACCTGCTTGAAGCGCGTGCCTCCGCACGCGACCGCAACTAACGCCCCCGCTTCCCGCGCACTGCTAAGTCATTCGCTTGCATAGCGCTGCAGCAGTCCGCTATCCCGGTCTGAACAATCGAACAGGACGGGATTGCCCATGCAGCGCTTCCAGGGAACGCAAAGCTATGTCGCGACCGACGATCTGAAGGTCGCGGTCAATGCGGCGGTTACGCTGCGTCGCCCGCTGCTGGTGAAGGGTGAACCAGGGACCGGCAAGACCGTGTTGGCGCACGAGATCGCCAAGGCGGCCAATGCCGAGTTGATCGAGTGGAACGTCAAGTCGACCACCAAGGCGCAGCAGGGCCTTTACGAGTATGACGCGGTCGCGCGCCTGCGCGATGGTCAGCTCGGCGACGAGCGCGTCCACGACATCGCCAATTACATCCGCCGCGGCAAATTGTGGGAAGCGTTCACCCGCCCCACCCCGCCGGTCCTCCTGATCGACGAGATCGACAAGGCAGATATCGAGTTTCCGAACGACCTGCTCCAGGAACTCGATCGCATGGAGTTCCACGTCTACGAGACCAAGGAGACAGTGCGCGCGGTCGAGCGTCCGATCGTCGTCATCACCTCCAACAACGAAAAGGAACTGCCCGACGCGTTCCTGCGCCGTTGCTTCTTCCACTATATCAAATTTCCCGATCGCGACACGATGCAGGCGATCGTCGACGTGCATTTTCCCGGCATCCAGAAGATGCTGGTCAGCCGTGCGATGGACATCTTCTACGACGTGCGCGAAGTGCCGGGATTGAAGAAAAAGCCGTCAACCAGCGAGCTGCTCGACTGGCTGCGGCTGCTGCTGCACGAGGATATGCCCCTCGAGGTGCTGCAGAACCGCGATCCGACCAAGGCGATCCCGCCGCTCCACGGCGCGTTGCTCAAGAACGAGCAGGACGTGATGCTGTTCGAGCGCCTCGCCTTCATGGCACGACGGCAAGCCAACAAGGGTTGATGCGCGCACGTCTTTTCTCCGGCCAAAGCGCCTGCTAGCCCTCGTCCATTCGAGTGGGGGCTTGGATGATCGAGAGTGGGACGGGTGTGGCGGGCGTTGATCCACGCGGGTGGGCGCTGCCGCCGGGTACCGCGTTGCGCATCGAACTGCCCGCCGCTGACCTTCGTGACTTCTTCACCGAATATTACGTGCTCGACTCCGACGCGGAGGTCCACTCGGGCGCGGTCAGTTACCCGCTCCCTTCCTGGCCGATGATCCGCGTCGCGCTGACGCAAGGGCCGATCTCGCTGCAGATTGGTCCGCGCTGCTACGATCCGCTGCCCGTCGCCGCCCTCTACGGCACCACCACGCGCGCGATGCAGACGACCACGCACGGCGGCATCACGGTCGGACTGGGCATCACCCCGCTCGGCTGGTCGCGCCTGTTCCCAATCTCCGCCGAGAAGGTGCGCGATCAGGTCGTGCCGCTCGCGTCGCTAATGCCTGCCCCGGCGGTTGACGCGCTGGTGGCGGACTTGCGCGGCGCCGACCTCACCACCGAGCTCACGACGATCCTGGACTCGTTCCTGCGCGCTCGTCTGCTGCCACCTACCCCCAATGAGGATGCGATCCGCGGATTGACGAACCTGATCAACGACGAGCGCATCGAAGACATCGCCTCTGCCAGCGAGCAACTTGGGCTAACGCCGGCCGCGCTGCGACGCCTGTCGATCCGTTTCTTCGGTTATCCTCCCAAGCTGCTGTTGGTACGCGCGCGATTCATGCGCTCACTGGTGCGGATGATGCTGGCCGGCGGGGACGCCGACTACACCGGCATCGCGCCGACTTATTTCGACAAATCGCACTTTCTGCGCGATGCGCGGCGCTTCCTCGACACGACGCCGAGGCGGTTCATGCAGCGCAGCAATCCCTACGTGCTCGCCGTCATGCGCGCGCGTCGCGACGTGGCGAGCGCTGCGCACGAGACGCCGAGTGGGATAACCGTTCGCTAACCATCCCCGTCAAACGCATCCTTACAATGAACACGATACCAAAGGGTCATGGTTCGCGTTCCCCCCACGTGCATCGCCCTGGCCACCGCGTTCGCCGCGCTCTTCACCGCGGCACCGGCTTCTGCCAATTTGCTCGATTATGTCGGTCAGTGCGTACCCTTCGCGCGCGCCGCGTCCGGTATCCAGATCTACGGCGACGCGTGGACGTGGTGGGATCAGGCCGAGGGACGCTACAAACGCGGCCACACGCCCAAAATCGGCGCGGTGATCGTGTTCGCGAAGACCGGGCAGCTGCGTCTGGGTCACGTCGCGGTGGTCAGCCGCGTGGTCGAGGATCGTGTGCTGATGCTCACCCACGCCAATTGGTCGCGCCAGAACGGTGAACGCGGCCACGCCGAGCAGGACGTGACGCTCTACGACGTATCCGACGACAACGACTGGAGCCGGGTCAAGGTTTGGTACCGCGACTCGAACGGTCTGGGCGGCAGCATCTATCCGGTGAAGGGCTTCATCTACGGCACCGGCGACACCGCGCGCGAGCTGACCGGGCGCAATCCCGATTATGTCGGCGCGCTGATCGACGCCTATGTTCCGGGTGCTGGCGCGCACTGACGGGCGCCGACGCGCGCAAACCGCGCTCGACACCAATGCCCGCGCGCGGCATCATCGCGCGCATGTTCCTGCACTTCCTCGACGAGCTCCGCGCGGCGGGTATCCCGGCCAGCATGAAGGAGCATCTGATCCTGCTCGAAGCGCTCGAAGCCGAGGTGATCGAGCGTAGCCCCGAGGAGTTCTATTACCTCTCGCGTTCGGTCTACGTGAAGGACGAAGGGCTGCTCGACAAGTTTGACCAGGTCTTTGCCAAGGTATTCAAAGGGCTGGAGACGAGCTTCGCGACCAACGAGGCGCAGGTCCCCGCCGATTGGCTGAAGGCAGTTGCGGAGAAGTATCTCACCCCCGAGGAGATGGAGGCGATCAAGTCGCTCGGCTCCTGGGACGAGATCATGGAAACGCTCAAGAAGCGGCTGGAAGAACAGGAAAAACGCCATCAGGGCGGCAACAAGTGGATCGGCACCGGCGGCACCAGCCCATACGGCAATTCGGGCTACAACCCCGAAGGCGTCCGTATCGGCGGCGAGAGCCGGCACAAGCGCGCGTTGAAGGTGTGGGACCAGCGCGAGTTCAAGAACCTGGACAGCACGCGCGAGCTCGGCACCCGCAACATCAAGATCGCGCTGCGGCGACTGCGCAAGTTCGCGCGCGAGGGCGCGCTCGACGAGCTCGACATTGACGCGACGATCGCGGGCACCGCGCGGCAGGGCTGGCTCGACGTCCACATGCGCGCCGAACGCCGCAATGCGGTCAAATTGCTGCTGTTCCTCGATGTCGGCGGGTCGATGGACCCGTTCATCAAGCTGTGCGAGGAACTGTTCTCGGCCGCGACGACCGAGTTCAAGAACCTAGAATTCTTCTACTTTCACAACTGCCCGTATGAGGGCGTGTGGAAGGACAACAAACGGCGCTTCGCCGAGCGCACGCCGATGTGGGACGTGCTCCACAAATTCCCGCACGACTATAAGCTGATCTTCGTCGGCGACGCGGCGATGAGCCCGTACGAAATCACGCATCCCGGCGGCTCGGTCGAGCATTTCAACGAGGAAGCGGGTGCGGTCTGGATACAGCGCCTCACTACCACCTACCCCGCCGCTGTGTGGCTGAACCCGACGCCTAAGGCACAATGGGGCTATTCGCAGTCGACCAAGATCATCCGCGAGCTGATCGCCGACCGCATGTATCCGCTGACGCTCGACGGGCTGGACGAGGCGATGCGCGAGTTGACGCGCAAGCGGTGATGGACGCCGTCCCTTTCACCATCTGCCCTGAAACAGGTTCAGCACTCAGACCGACCTGTCGTCCGGGACATGATCCGGGATGACAATGGAGTAGATCGGTCGAGTACCGCCTGCCTCGTCGCCCTTCATCGAAAGCGGGAGCAGCTATGTAGCATCGCGAGCCCCGCCTCCCCGCTGTTCAACACGGTCGGAACGTGTCAGCGCCAAAATCCGCTGCTTCTCATCACTGATGGTATCATCCGAGCGAGGTCGCAATCCAAGCGACCTAACGCTTTACGAAAGACAACCGCCAAGCCCCACGTTGGCGTGACCGTCGCGTGACCCTTCGCGGCTCAGCTATACCCCCGCCAGATGCGCAATCGCTGCCCCGCGGGTGCACCGCCGCCCTGTTCGGCGTCGCAGGGCGTGTAGCGGAAGCGCTTGTCGGTGCAGAGCCACAGCTCGTCGAGCCAACCCGCCTTCTTGGTGGTCACCCGCACCGCAGCCGCGGGCAGGCGATTGACCGCGGCGAAGCGGCGCTGGAACTCGGCCACCGTCAGCGGCCGTCGCGACAGCGCGTCCATGTCGGGGAAGCGCAGCCGCGCGAACATCGCGTTCGAGCGCGCGAAATAAGCCTGCGGCGAGGTGCCCGGCATGCAGGTTCCGTGCTTCGACCATTCGTGCTGCATCAGCTGCGGCGACGGCGTCGCGCAGAGATGCTGGCGGATCAGCGCGGTCGGAAGGATCGGAGTCGCCTGGCAATATTGCGGCCACTCCTTGCCCACGCCATCGGGCCAGAGCCCGTGTAGCACGAAGCCGAAATCATTGCCGCCGCCGCATTGCAGGTCGCTGCGCCCGCCGCGATCGACCGAGCGCGAGCGGCAATATTCCGGACTCCAGCTGATCGCGAGCGTGTAGCTGCCGATAGGGAGGCGACGCACCGGCTGGCTCGCCGACGGCAGGTCAGGGCGCGGGCGCTCGATCGTCGAAGGAATGCGGCAGACGTTTGCCTGCGCGCTAGCCATGGCCGGCGTCGCGATTGCCGCCGCGCCGAGAAGGAGCATCGTCGTGCGCTTCATGCCACATCCTCCACCACGTCGTCGTCGCCGTCCACGTCCTCACCGAACCAGGCGCGCGCGTCGGTGCGGAACAGCATTGCCGCCGCCGTAACGCTCAGCCCGGTCGTCAGGGTGGCGAGGAGCAGCGACGTCGCGGTCATCGCACCGCCCAGCGCCGCGGGCAGGTTAAGCAGGAAACGCAGTGCCGATAGTCCCGCGAACACCACCACGAGCCATTTGGCGACGACGCTGGCGCGACGCGCGGTGAAGAACCACAAGAGTAGCGAGCCCGCGATGTTGAGCAATAGCATGACGCTCAGCATCCAGCCGAACGGCGCGGTCTGCGGATTGGCGGCGAGCCGCGCCTGCATCAGCGGCCAGTCCAGCGCCCAACTGACGAGTGAAAGCGCGAGGCCGGCGAGATAGAGCCGCTCGAAGGTGATGATCGACGCCGGTCGTGGCATGGTGTCTTGTGGTCCTGCGGTTGAGTGGGTTGCGGGCGTCACGCCAGCGCGAAGTCGAGCCCGATGTCGGCGGCGGGCGCCGATTGCGTGATCCGCCCGACGCTGACGAAGTCAACGCCGCTTTCGGCGATCGCGCGGATCGTCTCCAGCGTCACGCCGCCCGACGCCTCGGTCGGCACGCGGCCGGCCACCAGCCCCACCGCCTCGCGCAGCGTGGCGGGTGCCATGTTGTCGAGCAGCAGGTGCGTCGCACCGCCCGCGAGCGCGGGCTCGATCTGGTCGAGACGGTCGACCTCGACGATGATCCGCGCGACCCCTGCGGCCCTGGCGCGCGCGGCGGCCTGCGCCACGCCGCCGGCGACCGCGACGTGATTGTCCTTGATCATCGCCGCGTCCCACAGCCCCATGCGGTGATTGGTCGCGCCGCCCATGCGGGTCGCGTATTTCTCCAATTGCCGGAGCCCCGGGATCGTCTTGCGCGTATCGAGCAAGGTCGCACCCGTGCCTGCGATCCGATCGACGTACGTGCGGGTCAGTGTGGCGATGCCCGACAGATGCTGCACGGTGTTGAGCGCCGACCGCTCGGCGGTCAGCAGCGCGCGCGCGTTCCCCTCGATCCGCATCAACGGCGTACCCGCCGTCACCTGCTCGCCGTCGCCGACGAGCAGCGTGATGGCGGCATCGGGCGCGAGCTGTCGGAAGAACGCCGCCGCGATCTCCAGTCCGGCGACCGTGATCGCGTCGCGGCTGTCCATCACCGCGGCGAAGCGCGCCTCGGCCGGAATGACCGCAGCGGAGGTCACGTCGCCGCCCTCCCCCAGATCCTCCGCGAGCGTGGCGGCGACAAAGGCGTCGAGGTCGAAACCCTGGATGGCGATGGTCACGGCAGCGTCTCGGTCGGCTCGACACCCCATAGCCGGTCGCTTTCCACCCAGCCCGCCTGCCCGTGCACGTCGAAGCGGCACCAGCCGCCGCCGCACTGGCTCAGCCGCCCGACGACGCCGGGCGCCGCGCGCCACAGGAGTTTACCGCCGCCGCGCCGTTCGCGCATCTCGATCGGCTGGCCGTTCTGCACGATCGCGGTGCGCGTGCTGCTGATCAGATTGCCCAGGAACCAGCCCTGGGTGCCGCTCGGGTCTTCGACCTTTCGCCATTCTTTGAACGTGTCGATCACGCGAACCGGCAGGTCGCGGCGCACATAAAGCCAGGTCGCGGGATAGGTGCGGCCGGGCCCGCTGCGCATCCGCGCGCGCGCGGGCGCGATCGAGGCGTAATAAGGCGCCTTCTGCTTGGGTTCGGCCGCAAACGCGCCATCGGCCACGCAAAGCGTGGCGAGCGCTCCCACGATGCCGATCCTCAAACGCCTGTTCACCGTAGCTGCCCCCCAAGAAATGCCCTGCCGCCCGCATCTTGCCCCGCGCCGCTGCCCGCTTCAACCGTTCAGGCGCGCGCTTCGAATGTTGACGATCAGCAGCGACTGCGCCACTCCTCGCCCATGCCCGACACGCGCCGTGTTGCCTATCCCTCCAGCGGTGCCCGCGTCGCGTCGCCGAAGGTGATCGTCACCCGCGAATTGCCCGACACGATCATGTCGCGGATGGAGGCGCTGTTCGATACCGCCAACAACCGCGGCGACACCGCGATGACGCGCGATCAACTCGCCGCGGCGATGGCAGACTGCGACGTGCTCGTTCCCACGGTCACCGACACGATCGACGCGGGGCTGATCGAGGGGGCGGGCGAGCGGTTGCGGTTGATCGCCAATTTCGGCGCGGGCGTGAACCACATCGATCTGAAGGCGGCGCGCGCGCGGCGGATCATCGTCACCAACACCCCCGGCGTTCTGACCGAGGACACCGCCGACATGACGATGGCGCTGATCGTCTCGGTCCCGCGGCGGCTGGCCGAAGGGGAAAAGCTCGTCCGCTCGGGCGAGTGGAATGGGTGGAGCCCCGGCGGGATGCTCGGCTACCGCATCGGCGGCAAGGCGCTCGGCATCGTCGGCATGGGCCGGATCGGACAAGCCGTCGCGCGGCGAGCGCGCGCGTTCGGGCTGTCGATCCATTATCATAACCGCCACCGGCTGCCGAAGGTGCTGGAGGGCGAGCTCGGTGCGGAATGGCATCCCAACCTCGACGAGATGCTGGGCGCGATCGACATCCTGACGCTCCACACACCGCTCAATGCCGACAGCCGCGACCTGATCGACGCGCGCCGGATCGCGCTGCTGCGCCCGCACGTGTTCGTCATCAACGCCAGCCGCGGCGGCATCCTCGACGAGGACGCGCTGGTCGACGCGCTGGAGAACAAGCGACTGGCGGGCGCGGGGCTCGATGTCTGGCAGCACGAACCGCGCATCGACCCGCGGCTGCTCGCACTGCCCAACGTCGTCATGACCCCGCATATGGGCTCCGCCACCTACGAGGGGCGTGTGGCGAGCGGCGAGAAAGTCATCGCCAACATCCGCATGTGGGCCGACGGCCATCGCCCGCCCGATCAGGTGCTCGAAGGCTGGGTGTGAGTGGGACGGTCGCAGCGGTGATCGGTTAGGCGACTGTAACAAAGGGTGTCGTGGCGGAACCCACGCTGGCGCTCGTCATTCAACCGGCTCCCTCAGCAACACGGAGCCAATCCCATGCGCAATGCCGCCCTGATCGCCGTCCTCGGCCTCGCCGCCCTTTCCACCTCGGCCTGCTCGACGCTCAAGGGCGCTGCGATCGGCGGAGCGGGCGGAGCCGGCGTTGCCGCAGCGACCGGCGGAAACGTCGAGAAAGGCGCGGCGGTCGGCGGGGTCGGTGGTGCGGTGGTCGGCACCGTCGTCGACTGATCGAACGGGGCCGCGTTCAACCACGCGGCCCCGTTTATCCTCAATCACCGGTCAGGATGCGATCGACCAGTTCCTTGACGCTGGGAACGTAGCCGTTCGAGTAGAACGGATCGCGCTTGAAGTTATACGCAGCGTGCCCGGCGAACATCAGGTTCTGCTCGACGTCGCCGCCGTGCGCGATCTCCTGCAGCGTTTTCTGGATACAGAAACTGCGCGGGTCGGCGAGCCGTCCGGTCGAGTTGGTCTCGGTATCGGCCCAGCTCGAGAACAAGCACTGCGACAGGCAGCCCATGCAATCGGCCTGATCCTTGCGGATCTCGCCTTTCTCCAGCGGCGTCACGAACACCAGCGTGTTGTCCGGCGTCTTGAGTGCGTCGGTGAACCCCTGACCGAACCACTCGCGCGCGCGAAGCAGGTCGTTACGCGTCACCCAGAAGTTCTTGCCCTTCACGCCAACATCGAGCTGGAAGACGTGGTCGCCCGCTTCCTGCGTCGAAAAGGCGATCTGCCGCTCCGAGCGCGCTTCCAGGCTGCGCAGGAACGGGTTGCGCACCGCCGAGGAATAGAAACCGGTCGGCGAGAAGCGGTGGAGCAGCACGTCGCCCTCCTCCACGGTCATCAGCCGCTGCTTCCAATCGTCGGGGATCGGGCTCTCGCGCGTCAGCAGCGGGCGGGTGCCGTATTGGAAGGCGATCTGCCCGAGCTCGGGATTGTCGATCCACTCGTTCCAGTCGCGAAGGTACCAGACACCGCCCGCCATCACGATCGGCGTCGTGTCGGGAATGCCGCCCTCGCGCATCGTGTCGCGCAGCGCCTTGACGCGCGGATACGGGTCCTCGGGCCGCAGTGGGTCCTCCGCGTTCGACAGACCGTTGTGTCCGCCCGCCAGCCACGGGTCTTCGTACACCACCGCGCCGAGCAGTTCCGACACCTTGGAATAGGCCCGCTTCCACAATGCGCGGAACGCGCGACCCGAGCTGACGATCGGCAGATAGTTGACGTTGTACGACGCCGCGATCTCGGACAATTTGTACGGCATGCCCGCGCCGCAGGTGACGCCCGCGACCATGCCCTTGGTCCGCTCAAGCACGCCCTGGAGCACGCGCTGCGCGCCGCCCATTTCCCACAACACGTTGATGTTGATCGCGCCCTTGCCGCCCGCGATCTCCCACGCGCGCTGGACCTGCTGCACCGCGCCCTCGATCGCGTAGGCGATCAATTCCTCGTGCCGCTCGCGCCGGGTCAGCGCGCGATACACCTGCGGGATGATCTTGCCCTCGGGATCGTAGCTGTCGGCGTTTACCGCGGACACAGTGCCGATCCCCCCGGCCGCCGCCCAGGCGCCGGCCGAGGCGTGGTTGGTCGCAGCGACGCCTTTTCCGCCCTCCACCAATGGCCAGACTTCGCGACCGGCATAGACGATGGGGTTCAGGCCCTTGAACACGCTGCTGTCACTTCCCGCAGTTGCTAATTCGGACCGCTATAAACCAAAGTCGCGGCAAGGCGATAGCGTTGCGCGTCAGCCGAGCACCCCCGGACGCCCCATCGCCTCGGCGTAGAGTTGGGCATAGCGCGCGATCATCGTTTCCTCGTCGAACAGCGCCCGCGCCTTTACCTGGTTGGCCTGCCCGACGCGGTGGCGCAGATCGGCGTCAGCCGCGAGCGCCTGGATCGCGTCGCGCAGGCGGACCTCGCCGTGATGCTCGGTGATGAAGGGCACGTTTTCCTCCGCCACCATCGCGCGCACATCGCCGACCGGGGGCGCGACGATCGGCAGCCCCGCCGCCATCGCCTCCACCACGCTGATCGGAAATTGCTCCGACTTGGACGATAGCGCGAGCAGGTCGAAGTGGCGCATGAAGCGATACGGCCGGTCGAGGAAACCCGGCATCACCAGCCGGTCGTCGATCCCCATCGCGAGCGCCGCCTGCTCGATCGCGACCTTCTCCGGCCCCTCACCCACGATCACCAGGCGGAAGCGCGCCGACACGCCGCCGACCGCGCGGACGAGTTGCGGCAGGTCCTTGACCGCGCGCAGGCCCGCGGCGGTTCCGATCACCACCTCGTTCGCGCGACGCACGAAGCCGGGGATCGCCTTCGGCTCAGGCTCTTTCGCGTACAATCCGGTCGCGATGCCGTTCAGAATGCGGTGGACGCGCGCGCGCGGCTGCTTCCAGGTATCGAGCGCGATTTGCTCCAGGCTCTCGGACGGCACCACCAACGCATGCGCTGCGCCGAGTGCGAGGCGGCGATAGATGTTGCGCTCTCGCTTCAACCCGCCCGCCTCGTCGGCGTTGAAGCCGTCTTCGTGGTGAACCAGCGGCGGTGCGCCCTTGGAGAAGACGCGCCGCGCCATCACGCCGTCGATCGCGCCCCAATTGTATGTCAGCACCAGATCGAACCCGCGCATGTAGCGCGCGATCGCCTCGTAGCGCGCGACCGATGGTTTGCCGGTCAGAGACGGCGCATTCTGCGCGATCTCGTAGCTGATCCGACGATCGATCCGCGCGCGGGCGCCGAGCGCGTCGGGCATGGACGACACGATCGTGTGCCGCGCGCGGTCGCCGAACGCGTTCATCAGCCGAACGGCACGCACCTCCTTTCCACCCAGGTCGAAGGTCGAGTGGAGGTGCAGGATCGAAACTGGCCGCGTCATGCGCGAGGGCATAGCCCGCGACACGCTAATGCGCACCTACTGCGATGGTGAAGCGCGCAGCGCATCCTTGGGCACGTGCGTGATCCGGCAGGCGAGATCGGCCTCCCCGCTCGCGACGATCCAGTGATTGCCGCCGTCGACGATGCCCGTCGTGAAGACGACGTTGTCGAGATACATTGCGTCGCGCAACGGCTCGGTCAGCGCCGGTGCCGGTTCGAGCAGCGGCGTGTGGCAGGTCGCGATCGTGCGCGACGGATCGTCGAGGTCGAGCAATGTCCAATAGGTTCGATAGATGCCGACCACGCCGCTCGGCTCGACGCCGTGCCACAGGGTCAGCCAGCCCTCCTGCCCCTCGACGCTCGCGCGCACCGGCTGCGCGCCGCCGCCCATCCGCGCAGTCGCGACGGTGGCGGCGTGCGGGCGGATGCCGGGCTCGTCATACGGTTTCCAGTGGAGCGCATCGGGCGAAGTCGCGAGATTGATCGACGGCCCTGCACGCCACGGCGAATCGGGCGGATACGCGAAGTAGAGATCGCCGAGCGGCCGCGTCTGCGCCCAGAACTTGCCTGCGACCTTCCCCTCGAAGATCAGCATGTCCTTGTTCTGATGATCGAGCACGATCCCCTGCAGCTGCCAGTCGAGCGCGTCGTCGCTGGTGTAGAGCGTGGTCGAGTGCCGCTCCGGGCTAACCGAGCAGGTCGTCATGTAATAGCGGTCGTCGACCCGGCTGATCCGCGCGTCCTCGACACCGTAGCATTGGTAGGCGCGGCGCGGAGCCACGGCGCGATCGTAGTGGATCGCCTCGATGCGGGTGCCGTCCCCGTTCAGCTCGACCGGCAGCAGCCACGACAGCGAGGTGAGCGCCATCACCTTCCACCCGCCGCCGCGCATCATGAACTTGCGCGGATCGCTGGTGTCGACGAGTTGCAGCGGCCAAGCGTCGAGCACGTAGGCGCCCTCGTCCCAGCGGATCGCGTGGACGTGGCCCCCCTTGATCGGGTGCCGCAAGGCCTCCGCCACGCGCACCATCATCAGCAGATTACCGTTCGGCAACCGTGTCAGCCCAGGATTGAACGCGCCGAGCACATAGGTTTCGGCGTCGATCTTGCCCGCCAGCGGCGAGCGCGACAGCTCGACATCGCGCGGATCGAGGATCAGCGCGTCGTGCGCGACGGCGGGCGCGGCTTGTGTCATTCGCCGTCCTGCACGCGCGGGCTGATCGTCAGCCGCTGGATCACGGTGCGGCGCGGTTGCGTGAGGAGGTAATGAACGCCCGCCGCGATAACCTCCGCGCGCAGCATCTTCTCCTCGCCGATCTGCTCGCGCTGTTCCTCGGGCGAGATGTCGGGCTCCTGCATCGACGAGCCGGTCATGCCGGGCTCCACCAGCGCGACGCGGATGCCCTTCACGCCCAATTCGCGGCGCAGCGCGACCGAGAAGCCCTGTATGCCCGCCTTGATCCCGGCGTAGACGGTTGAGTGCGGTCCGAGCACATAGGCGCTCATCGATCCCACCAGCACGATGTCGCCCTCGTCGCGCATCGCCGCGGCAGCTTGTTGCGCGAGCAGCAGATAATGCGTGAAGTTGAGCGAGATTGCGTGGCGCAGCGCGGGCTCATCCATTTCGGTCAGGCCGCTGGCGCCGACCGCCGCGTTGGCGACGACGATGTCGTATCCGCCGAGCGATTCGCGCGCCGCGTCGAGGAAGCGGCCGACATTGTCCGGCTCGGCGAGGTCGAGCACGACGCCGTCGCCCTCGCCTACGTCGCGGATGCGCGCGAGTGCGTCATCCAGATGTTCGGGCGTGCTCGCGCCGATGAACACACGCGCGCCCTCAGCGGCGAGCAGCGCCGCGATCGCACGGCCGATCCCGGTCGAGCCGCCGCTAATGACCGCGCGCCGACCCTTGAGCGGCAGGACATGGGTGTGCGCGTCGGCGACGTTGGTTTGCGGCATGATGATTCCTGATCGTTCAGCGGGCGAGACGCCCGAGCGATCAGGCGGGTTCCGCAACTCGCTCAAGCAGTTGCTCGATCGCGCCGAGCGCTTCGGGTTCGGCGAGCGTCGGCACGTGCCCGACGCGCGGCACCGTTACCAGCCGCGCGCCGGGCAGCGTGGCGAGCATGCGCTCGGCGGTCGCGCTCGACAGCATGTCGGACCGCTCGCCGCGCACCACCAGCACCGGCACGTCGCGTAACGCGGCAAAGGCGCGCCACATGTCGGGTCCGGCTTCGTTGCCGGGCAGCCGAAACGGCTCTGCGATCCGCGCGTCGTAATCGAGCACGATCCGACCGGCGCTGCTCAGGCGATAGACGCGCTTCGCCATCGCGAGCCAGTCCTCGACGCCCCAGTCGGGATAAACCGATCCGCTCGATTCCTGCAGCGCGCGCGCGGCGTGCATCCACGTCGGATGATTGCTCGACTTTCCGACATAGCCGCGCACCCGCGCGAGGCCGGCGGGCTCGATGTCCGGACCGATGTCGTTCAGCACCGCGCCCGCGATCCGGCCCGGCATCATGCCTGCGAGCAGCATCGCGACGATGCCGCCGAGCGACGTGCCGATCGCGACGAAGCGGTTCACTCCCGCCGCCTCGATGAGCGCCGCTATGTCCTGCGCATAGGTGAGCGGGACGTAGCTCATCGGGTCTTTCGCGTACGCACTCTCGCCGCGACCGCGGAACTCGACCGCGAGGACGCGCCAGTCGGGTGCCAGACGCTCGGCAAACGACGCGAAATCGCGCGCGTTGCGGGTCAGCCCGGGCAAGCACAGGATCGCGGGTCTGTCGGCGCGCCCGGCATAAGCGCGCGCGTGAAGCCGCAGCCCGTCCGCCGACCACCAGAAGAAGTCCTCGAACCCTGCCCCAGAACCTGTCACGCTTGTACCCCGGTCGCCTGCGCCCCCATATTGACGCATGCCGATCGACCCGCAAGTGTACCGCCCCGAAACGACGATCCTTGGCTTGGGCGACAGCTTCTACGATCCCGTCGCGGCCGCCGATTTCCCGCAAACGGTGCTGCGCTTCCGCAACGACCGCGCCGCGGACGAGGTCGGCCTCGCCACGCTCGCTGACGAGGAATGGCTCGCGCATTTCGGCCGCTTCACGCCGCTGCCCGGCACGCTGCCGGAGTCGCTGGCGCTGCGCTACCACGGGCACCAATTCCGTCAGTACAATCCCGAGCTCGGCGACGGGCGCGGCTTCACCTTCGCGCAGCTGCGCGACCGCGGCAGCCGATTGATGGACCTCGGCACCAAGGGCTCGGGCCAGACGCCGTGGAGCCGCTTCGGCGACGGTCGTCTGACGCTCAAGGGCGGCGTGCGTGAGGTGCTGGCGAGCGAGATGCTCGAAGCGCTGGATGTTCCCACCTCGCGCAGCTTTTCGCTGATCGAGACGGGCGAGGCGCTGGAGCGCGGCGATGAGCCGTCGCCTACCCGATCGGCGGTGCTGGTGCGATTGAGCCACGGGCATATCCGCATCGGCACGTTCCAGCGGCTCGCCTACCTCCGCGACGAGGACGGGCTGCGTGCGCTCACCGCCTACGTGCTGCGCCACCTTTACGGTGAGGACGGCGACGATCCGGTCCGCCTGCTCGACCTCGTCGTCCAGCGAACAGCGAGGCTCGCGGCGCGCTACATGGCGGCGGGCTTCGTCCACGGCGTCCTTAATTCCGACAACATCAACGTAACCGGCGAGAGCTTCGACTATGGTCCGTGGCGGTTCGCGCCCAAATGGGATCCGTCGATCGTCGCGGCCTATTTCGACCATGCCGGCCTCTACGCCTTTGGCCGCCAGCCCGAGGCGATCCACTGGGACGTCATGCAACTCGCGGTTTCGCTCCGTCAGATCAGCGACGCCGAACCGCTGATCGCCGCGCTGGACCGCTTTCCTGAACATTATCAGCGCGAAGTCACCGCCGCGATTCTGTGGCGGTTGGGTCGCTCCCCGCGGGACCATGAGCGCGACCGCGCACTGGTGCAGGCGGTCGAGCGCGCGCTGCGCGGCTCGGGCGTCGAGATCGCGCGCTTCTTCTTCGACGTGTTCGCGACCGATCTGCCGGCCAGCTACGGCGCCGAGTGGGACGAGGTGCGCGCCGCTTTGTCCGGCTACCCGTCGCGAAAATCGCGCGACCACGCCTTCTGGTCGGGCGAGCCGTGCGCAATGCTGATCGACGAGGTCGAGGCGATCTGGTCCGCGATCGACCGCGACGATGACTGGTCGCCCTTCCACGCCAAGGTGCGCGCGATCAGGCAAATGGGACAGGCACTCGCCGACTGACCCCTTTCGCTCCTTCCCTATTGCGGTAAGGAACGCCGCATGGGTGAGCTGATCTCGTTTGAGCCCGCGACGGGTGTCGAGCTGTGGCGCGGGGCGACGAGCGACGTCGATCTGGAGGTCGCGACCGCGCGCGACGGCTGGGTGACGTGGGCGGCGCGCCCCGTCACCTTCCGCATCGAGACGATGCGGCGCTTCGCCAATGTCGTGCGCCAGCGCGCCGACGCCTTCGCCGACGTGATCGCGCGCGAAACAGGCAAGCCTTTGTGGGAAGCGCGCACCGAAGTCGATTCGGTCATCGCCAAGGTCGACATTTCGGTCAGCGCTTATGCCGAGCGTACCGCGCAGCGCCGCATGGACGCGCCGATGGGCAGCCGCATGGCGCTGCGGCACAAGCCGCACGGCGTGCTCGCGGTGCTGGGGCCGTATAATTTTCCCGCGCATCTGCCCAACGGGCACATCGTCCCCGCGCTGATCGCGGGCAATGCGGTGGTGTTCAAGCCATCGGAGAAGACACCCGCGACCGGCGTATTCCTGTGCGAATGCCTCCACGCCGCCGGCGTGCCCGATGAGTGCATGCGCGTCGTGATCGGCGGCCCCGACGAAGGCCGGGCGCTCGCCGCGCATGATGGGATCGACGGGCTGCTGTTCACCGGCTCGGCGCGCACCGGCCTCGCACTCAACCGCGCCTTTGCCGAGAAGCCGGAAAAGATTCTGGCGCTTGAGATGGGTGGCAACAACCCGATTGTGGTGTGGGACACGCCCGATCTCGCCGCCGCCGCGGTGCTGGTCGCGCAATCTGCCTTCACCACTGCCGGACAGCGCTGCACCGCCGCGCGCCGCCTGATCGTGCAGGAAACGCTTGCCGAAGACTTCCTAGCCGAGCTCAACCGCCTCGCCGGTCGCCTGATCGTCGGGCGTCCGCACGACGATCCGCAGCCGTTCATGGGGCCGGTGATCGACAACGAGGCCGCCGACGGGCTGACCGAGAGCTTCCTCGCATTGATGATGCGCGGCGGACGCCCGATCCGCCACATGGCGCGCCCGGACCCCGAGCGGCCGATGCTGACGCCCGGCATTATCGACGTGACCGACCTGCCCGACCGCCCCGACATCGAGTTGTTCGGGCCGTTGCTCCAGGTGATCCGCGTCGACGATTTCGACGCCGCGATCGCGGAAGCGAACAACACCCGCTACGGCCTGTCCGCCTCGCTCGTCAGCCAGACGCCGATCCTCTACGACCGCTTCTGGGCCGGAGCGCGCGCCGGCATCGTCAACTGGAACAAGCCAACCAACGGCGCGTCCTCGTCGGCGCCGTTCGGCGGCATCGGCTGGTCCGGCAACCACCGCCCGAGCGCGTATTACGCGGCGGATTATTGCGCCTATCCCGTCGTCTCGAACGAGGCGGAGGCGGCGCGCGCGTCGATCGGCATCGGGCTCGCCGACGCGTAGAAGTATACAATCGGGGGTACTGACAACATGGCAAGCGGGCTGGTCGCACTGCTCGACGACATCGCCGGGCTGACGCGGCTCGCCGCCGCCTCGCTCGACGACGTGGCGGGCGCGGCGGCGAAGGCGGGAACCAAGGCGGCGGGCGTCGTGGTCGATGATACCGCGGTGACGCCGCGCTACGTCGTCGGCCTCTCGCCCAAGCGCGAGCTGCCGATCATCGGCAAGATCGCGCTCGGATCGCTGCGCAACAAATTGCTGTTCCTGCTACCCGCCGCGCTGATCCTGAGCGCCTTCGCACCCTGGGCGATCACGCCGCTCTTGATGCTGGGCGGCCTCTACCTCTGCTTCGAGGGCGCGGAGAAGGTGATCGAGGCTGTCTCGGGTGGCCACGGCGGCGAAGAAGAAGCCGTCGCCACCGATCCCGTCGAACTGGAAAACCAGAAGGTTTCCGGCGCGATCCGCACCGACTTCATCCTGTCGGCGGAGATCATGGCGATCGCATTGGGCGAGGTCAGTGACACGCCGATCCTGACGCAGGCGATCACGCTTGTGCTGGTCGCGATCGCGATCACCGCGGGGGTGTACGGCGTCGTCGCGCTGATCGTGAAGGCAGACGACGTCGGGCTTTATCTCGCCAGGCAGCGCTTGGGCGCGCTCCAGGCGATCGGGCGCGGGCTGGTCAAGGGCGTGCCCGTCATGATGCGCTGGCTGGCGGTGATCGGCACTGCGGCGATGATCTGGGTCGGCGGCGGCATCCTGCTCCACGGCGCGGAGGAACTCGGTCTCGCCGGGCCTGCGCACGTCGTTCATCACGCGTCCGAGGTCGCAGGGCACGCAACCGGGACGCTCGGCCGCGCGGTGGCGTGGGTGGTCACGGCGGCACTGTCGGGGGTCATCGGACTGATCGTCGGCGCGATCATCGCACTGGTCGTGCATCAGGTGCAGAAAGCGCGCGGCGGCAGGGGCGCGGCGCGGCACTGAAACCTCGGCTACGCGCGCGGCAAGCTTCGCTGGTTTGCGCACGCGGCGCGGCAGGCCCATCTGCCACCCATGGCAAGTCTGCTCGATCCCGACGCGCGCGGTCGCGTCATCCTCGTCGGCGCGGGCCCGGGCGACCCCGGACTGCTGACCGTCCGCGCGGTGGAGGCGCTGAAATCCGCCGATGTCGTCGTCCATGACGGGCTGATCGACCTGCGCGTGCTCGATATCGCGCCCGCGGCGGCGCAGCGAATCTCGGTCGCGAAACGCCGCGCGCGCCATACCCTGCCGCAGGAAGCGATCAACGCGCTGATCGTCGCGCACGTCCGCGCCGGCTCGGTCGTCGTACGGCTGAAGGGCGGCGACCCATTCATTTTCGGTCGCGGCGGCGAGGAGGTGGAGGCGGTGCGCGCCGCGGGGCTGCCGGTCGAAGTGATCCCGGGCGTGTCGGCCGCGCTCGGCTGCGCGGCGGAGGCGATGCTGCCGCTCACTCACCGTGATCATTCCAGCGCCGTCAGCTTCGTCGCGGGCCAGTGCAAAGGGTTGAGCGAGCAGGACTGGTCGGGGCTCGCCGGGCAAGGCCGCACGCTCGTCATCTACATGGGCGTCGCCACCGCCGATCAGATCGCTGACAAATTGATGGCCGACGGTGTCGCGCCCGACATGCCCGTGGCGGTGCTGGAAAAGGGCACCTGTCCCGGCCACCGCGCGCTGCGCACGTTGCTCGCCGATCTGGGCGCGATGGTGCGGCGCGAGGGCGTCGCCAGCCCTGCCATCATCGTGGTGGGCGAAGTGGTCGATTTGTCAGATGCCGAGAACAAGCTCGCCGGCTATGCGCGCGTGGCGGAGACATTTGCGTGAAGGTGGAAGCGTGAAATTGGTGACGGGCAACGACCTGCCGAGCGGCGACGTGATCTGGTGGACCGGCAGTGGCTGGTCGCGCCACATTGAGGACGCGGTCGACGCGGGCGACCATGCCGAGGCGATCGCGCGCGCGGAGGAAGCCTCGCGCCGCGTCAACGTGCCCTACGTGATCGAGGGGGTCGCCACGCCGGAGGGTCCGCGCCCCGCGCACATCAAGGACGGCATCCGCGCGCTCGGCCCTACCGTGCGCCCCGACCTGACGTTGAAGCCGGCCGACCCCACGGCCGGGAATTGGGTAATCTGATGTACAAGTACGACGAATATGATCAGGCAATCGTCGACGCGCGCGTCGACGAGTTTCGCGATCAAGTGCAGCGCCGCCTGGCGGGCGACATAACCGAGGATCAGTTCAAGCCGCTCCGGCTGATGAACGGGCTCTACCTCCAGCTCCACGCGTATATGCTGCGCATCGCGGTGCCTTATGGCACGCTGGACAGCCGGCAGATGCGGATGCTCGGCCATATCGCGCGCAAATACGACCGCGGCTACGGCCATTTCACCACCCGCCAGAACATTCAGTTCAACTGGATCAAGCTGTCCGACGCGCCCGGCATCCTGGCCGAGATCGCGACCGTCCAGATGCACGCGATCCAGACGAGCGGAAACTGCATCCGCAACATCTCGTCCGATCAGTACGCCGGAGCCGCCGCGGACGAGGTCGCCGATCCGCGTCCCTGGGCCGAGCTGGTGCGGCAGTGGAGCACCTTCCACCCCGAGTTCAGCTACCTGCCGCGCAAGTTCAAGATCGCGGTGATCGCCGCGGACGAGGACCGCGCCGCGATGCGGCTGCACGACATCGGCATCCAGCTCGTCATGCGCGACGGTGAGTTGGGCGCGAGGATTTTCGCGGGCGGCGGCATGGGCCGCACCCCGATGATCGCGCACGAGATCCGCGACTTCGTCACCGCCGACGACCTGATGAGCTATCTCGAGGCCTGCCTGCGTGTCTACAATCGCTACGGCCGCCGCGACAACATCTACAAGGCGCGCATCAAGATCTTGATCCACGAGATCGGCGCGGACGAGTATCGCCGCCAGGTCGAGGAGGAGTTCGCGGCCGTCAAGCAGCTCGGCCTCGACCCGCCGCGCGCCGAGCTGGAGCGGATCACCGTGATGTTCGCAGCCCCCGCGTTCGAGGCGGATGCGCCGACCGAGATCGACCGCAGCGATCCCGATTTCGCGGTCTGGCTCGACCAGAACGTGAAGCCGCACAAGCAGCCCGGCTACGCGATCGTCAACGTGTCGTTGAAGCCGATCGGCGGCATTCCGGGTGACGCCTCGGCCGACCAGATCGACGTCATGGCCGATCTGGCCGAACGCTACGGCTTCGACGAACTACGCGTCACCCATGCGCAGAACATCGTCTTGCCCCACGTCCGCGTCGCCGACCTGAAGCTGGTCTGGCAGGCGCTGGTCGAGGCCGGGCTCGCCGAGGCTAACCTCGACCTCATCAGCGATATCATCGCCTGCCCGGGGCTCGACTATTGCAGCCTCGCCAACGCGCGCTCGATCCCGCTCGCGCAGAAGATTGCCGAGCGGTTCGCCGATCCGGCGCGGCAGCGTGACCTGGGCGAATTGAAGCTCAAGATCTCGGGCTGCATCAATGCCTGCGGCCACCATCATGCCGGGCACATCGGCATCCTGGGCGTCGATAAGAAGGGCGTCGAGAACTTCCAGCTGCTGCTCGGCGGGTCGGGTGCGCAGGACGTGAGTCTCGGCAAGATTACCGGGCCGGGCTTCAGCGAGGACGGCGTGGTCGACGCGATCGAGCGCGTGACAGACACCTACATCCAAGTGCGCGAGGGCGGAGAACGCTTCGTCGACACTTATCGGCGCGTCGGCATGGAGCCGTTCAAGGAGGCGATCTATGGCCAAGCGTGACGTGGTCTTTCCGCCCGGCCGGCAGGCATTGTACGAGCAGAACCGCTACTCGCCCGCCGTCCGCACCAACGGCATGCTGTTCGTCTCCGGGCAGGTCGGAAGCCGCGACGACGGCTCGTGCGAGCCGGAACTCGAGGCCGAGGTGCGGCGCGCGTTCGAGAATTTGAACGCGGTGCTCGCCGCGGCGGGCTGCACCTTCGACGACGTCGTCGACGTTACCGTCTTTCTGGTCGATCCCGAAACCATCATCGACACCGTGTGGAAGGTCTTGGCGGAATTCTGGGGGGAAGCGCCCCATCCGACGCTGACCGGTGTCGGCGTGACGTGGCTTTACGGTTTCAATTTCGAGATCAAGGTCATCGCGCAATTGCCGAGAGGAGACGCACGTGGCTGACGGTTTCGATCCCGATCAGACGACGATGACCGACAGCGGCGGCGGCGTGCAGTTGCGCTTTCGCGACGACGAGGTGCGCGAAGAGCCCGCGGTCACGCTCGACTCGTTCCTGGTCGATCAGTCCAACGCCACCGCGGTCCGGATCGAACCCGGCGACGACGCGCGCGCGCTGCTCCCGTCGCTCGACCGGATCGCGCTGATCGAGGTGTCGTTCCCGAGCTTCCGCGACGGGCGCGGCTATTCGGTCGCGCGCATCCTGCGCGAAGCGGGCTACACAGGCGAACTTCGCGCGTCGGGCGACGTGCTGGTCGATCAGGTGCCGCTGATGCGCCGCTGCGGATTCGACAGCTTCGCGCCCGAGAAGCCGATCGACGGCGAGACGCTGCGCCGCTCGCTTGAACGCTACGACTATCATTACCAGAAAGCCGCCGACGCGTCGGTGCCGGTGTGGAAGCGGCGTCATGGGTGAGCCCGCGCGCCAGCTCGACACGATCGACACTGGCCGCGTCTACACCGCGGCGGACGCCGCCGCTTTTGCCGCGCGCTTCGCGGGCGTGCCCGCGCAGGAGATGCTGCGCGAGTTATTGAGCGGCGAGTTGCGCGGCCGCATCGCCGCGGTGTCCTCGTTCGGCGCCGAGTCGGCAGTACTGCTCCACATGATTGCGGAGGTCGACCGCGACGTGCCGGTCGTGTTCACCAACACGCAGAAGATGTTCGGTGAAACCCTCGCCTACCGTGACGAGCTCGCCGAACGGCTCGGCTTCACCGACCTGCGCGTGTTCCGCCCTGATCCGCGGCTGTTACGGCTCAAGGACGACAAGGGCCTGCGCTGGTCTTACGACCCCGATGGCTGCTGCGAACTCCGCAAGGTCGAGCCGCTACGCCGCGCGCTACTCCCGTTCGACGCCTGGATTTCGGGTCGCAAGGGCTTTCAGGCATCGACCCGCCGCGCGATGCCGCGGTTCGAGGAGGATGATGGGCGGTTGAAGATCAACCCGCTGTCCGCCTGGACCAAGGCCGATCTCGAGGCTTACTTCACCGAGCACGAGCTGCCGCGCCATCCGCTGGAGGCGCAAGGTTACCCCTCGATCGGCTGCGCGCCGTGCACCTCGCGCGTGCAACCGGGGGAAGACCCGCGCGCGGGCCGCTGGCGCGGCTGGGACAAGGTCGAGTGCGGCATCCACGTGCCCGAGAAGCCTGGCGAGGAACCCGCCTTCTAAGCTAAGCTCGTTTCGGTACTGGATCGAACCGGACCGATCTGGGTTAAGTGCAGGTGCAACGATCACTCACCTGCCTGCTGCTCGTCGCACCACTCGTGTTCGCAGGGTGCAGTCGGCAGGTCGGCAACCCGGCACCGCCCAAGGTCACGGGCAGCATCACCATGCCCGAGCAGCCGTCAACGGTGATCGTGCCGGTCGACGCCGATTTGGATGAGCTCGAACGCGGGCTCGACCAGCGCACACCGCGCAATCTCTGGACGATCGACCGCCACCTCGATCGCTGCGTCAAGGCCAAGCACCTCGACCTCGGCATCGCCAAGGTGAAGGTGACCCCCGACCTCGGCTGCCGCATTGTCGGCACGGTGACGCGGGGCCCCGTGCAGATCGGCGGCAGCGGTGATCGGCTCGTCGTCACCTTGCCGATTCACGCGCGCATCTCGGTCAGGGACGTCGGCGGCGTCGCGGGCGAGACCGCAACCAGCAGTGCGATCGTGCGTGCGAGCGGACGTGTCGCGATCAATGGCGATTGGCAGCCGACCGCCAGGATGCAGCTATCCTATGATTGGACGCAGCCGCCCGGCGTCGACCTGCTCGGCCAGCGCATCGCCTTCACCGATCAGGCCGACGAGAAGCTGCGACCGGTGCTCGCCAAGCTGGAGCGCGACCTGCCGCAGGAACTCTCGCGGCTCCACCTGCGCCAGCAGCTCGATCGCGTGTGGCGCCAATCGTTCGCGACGCTCCAGCTCAGCCGTCGCAACCCGCCGGTATGGATGCGCGTCGCACCGCGCCGGCTCGGCTACGGCGGCTACCGCGTCGAGGGGCGCTCGCTGCGACTGACCCTGCGCGCCGACGCGCTGACGCAGACGTTCGTCGGGCATCGTCCCGCCGACCTCGCGCCGACCGCGCTGCCGCCGCCGTCGACGCACATGGGCGAGCCCGGCGTGCGTTTCTTCATTCCCGTGCTCGCCGACTATGCGCAGCTCGAACCCGTCATCCAGCGGACGCTGCGCAAGCTCGCCGCGCGCGGCATCAAGTTGAAGGGCATCGGCCCGGTCGACGCCGAGTTCGGGCGCGTCACGGTTTACGCCACCACCGACCACCGGATCGCGGTCGGCGTCCATGCCAAGGTCAAGGCACGGTCGAGCCCGATCGCCGCGGCGGAAGGCGATGCGTGGCTGTCGGCCGAGCCGCTCAACCAGCCGGGATCGCAGCGAGTCGAGGCGCGCAACGTCACCTTCGCGACCAAGACCAACTCGCCACTGGTCGACCTGCTCGCCGCCTTGTTCGCCGACCCGGCGGTGCGCGCCAGTGTCGCGGCCGGGCTTTCCCACGATTTCGCGCCCGATTACCGCAAATTGCTCGGCAAGGTGGAACGCGCGATCGGCGAGCGGCGCGAGGGCGACTTCGTGCTGCGCACGCGGATCACCGGCGTGCGCAATGGGCGTATCGCCGCGACCGGTGCCGGACTGTTCATGCCCGTCGCGGTCACCGGTCAGGCCAACATCACCTACCGTCCGCGCTGACGCCGCTCACTCAATAGCCGGCGTAATCCGAGAATCGCGTGATCGTCGGATCGAACTTCAAGATCACCTTGCCGGTCGCGCCGTGGCGCTGCTTCGCGACGATCAGCTCGGCCAGGCCATAGACGCGCTCCATGTCGGCGGCCCAGGCGGCGTGGTCCTCGAACATCTTGGCATTGTCCCCCTCGACGGGGCGCTTGGGCTCCTTTGCCGCGACGTAATAATCCTCACGGAACACGAACCACACCATGTCGGCGTCCTGCTCGATCGAGCCCGATTCGCGCAGGTCGGAGAGCTGCGGGCGCTTGTCCTCGCGCTGCTCGACCGCGCGGCTCAGCTGCGATAGCGCGAGCACCGGCACGTTCATGTCCTTCGCCAATGTCTTCAATCCGCGGCTGATCTCGGAGATTTCCTGCACGCGGTTGCCGTCCGACGACTTGCCCGAGCCTGAGAGGAGCTGGAGATAGTCGATCACGACAAGCCCGATCTCGTTGTTGTGCCGCCGCTGCAACCGCCGGACGCGGGTGTGGAGCGAGCCGATCGACAGACCACCGGTATCGTCGATGAACAGCGGCAGATTCTCCAGCTCGGCGGCGGCGGCGGCGAGCTGCTCGAACTCCTGCTTGCTGATCTTGCCCATGCGCAGTGCCTCGGACGAGATGCGCGACTGTTCGGCGAGGATACGAGTCGCGAGCTGGTCGGCCGACATTTCGAGGCTGAAGAACGCTACCTTCGCGCCGACCGATTTCGACGGCGGGATGCCGTCGCGCATGTCGTGCATCCAGCGCTGCGCCGCGTTGAACGCGATGTTGGTGGCGAGCGAGGTCTTCCCCATGCCGGGACGCCCGGCGAGGATCATCAGGTCGGAATGGTGCAGACCACCGATCTTCTGATTGACGCTGTCGAGCCCGGTCGTGACGCCCGACAGATTGCCGCCCCAGTTGAGCGCCTTCTCGGCCATCTTGACCGCCATCGTGCTCGCCTGCGCGAACGACTTGATGCTGTTCTCGGTCGCGCCATCGGCCGCCACCTTGAACAATTCCTCTTCGGCGAGCTCGATCTGCGCACGCGGATTGACCTCCTCCGACGTGTCCATCGCGCGGTCGACCAGCGTGCGCCCGACCGACACGAGCGAGCGCAGCATCGCGAGATCGTAGATCTGCTGCGCGAACTGCCGCGCGCCGATCAGCCCCGCACCCGATCCGGTCAGACTGGCGAGATAGGCGGGGCCGCCCAATTCCTTCATACCCTCGTCCGCCTCGAACATGGGGCGCAGCGTGACGGGCGTCGCCAGCATATCGGCGGCGCGCAGCGTCTTGATTGCGGCGAAGACGCGGCCGTGGACGGGTTCGTAGAAATGCGCCGGCTCCAGCCGGTCGACCAGATCGTCGGCGAGGCGATTGTCGATCATCATCGCGCCGAGCATCGCGGCCTCCGCCTCGACGTTGCGCGGAAGCTGAACGGGCTCGACCGGAGTCGGCTGCGGAAATGCCAATGTCGCCATGGCGCCTCCATACCCGGCAGTGGCCGCGATCGGAACCGCGTCTGCGGTGAATGACGGTGATAAGCCGGGCGGCGCCAACGTTGTCGCGGGCTGACTTCGTGTCTATCGACACGAACATGGCCGATCCGCGGATCATCGACATCCAGCTCGACGAGGGCACGATCCTGTGGCGCTCGGCCGATATTGAGCAGGAACGCCGGATCGCGATCTTCGACCTGATCGAGGAAAACCATTTCGCGCCGCAGCGCCCGACGCCGGACAATTACGCCGGCCCCTACCGCGTGCTGTTATCGGTCGAGGAAGGTCGGCTGGTCATCCAGATCAAGCGCGAGGACGACAGCTCGCTCGAGACGCTGATCCTCGGCCTGGCGCGGTTTCGCCGGCCGATCCGCGACTATTTCGCGATCTGCGACAGCTATTTCCAGGCGATCCGCCAGTCGACGCCGGCGCAGATCGAGACGGTCGACATGGCGCGCCGCGGCATCCACAACGAGGCGGCCGAGCTGTTGAAGGAGCGGCTCCAGGGCAAGATCGAGATCGACTTCGATACCGCGCGCCGCCTGTTCACGCTCATCTGCGTCCTCCACATCAAGGCTTGAACCATGTCAGACGAAGCTTCCCGGCTGATCGCCGCCGCGCGCGATGCGGCGCGCAACGCGCACGCCCCCTATTCGCGTTTCGCCGTGGGGGCCGCGGTGCTCTTGACCGACGGCAGCGTCGTGACCGGCGCGAATGTCGAGAATGCGAGCTACGGCCTGTCGCTATGCGCGGAAACGGTCGCGATCGCGAGCGTCAGCGCCGCGGGCCGCCTGCGCGATGTGGTGGCGATCGGCGTGATCGGCGGTCTCATGGACGCGCAAGGGAATGCGACCGGCGACGAGCCGGTGCGACCATGCGGACGCTGCCGCCAAGTCATCAACGAGGCCGCGCAGATGGGCCGCCGCGAGGTTGCGGTCCACTGCGCCGGTGCGCACGGCGATGCGATCGCGAGCTACTCCTTGTCGCAACTACTGGCCGACGCCTTCGGCCCATCCGACCTGGGGATCGGCTGATCCGACGCCTGCCAAGCGAGCAGCGGTGATCAGCCGCTTTGATAACTAACCGAAATCAATGCATGACTTCGGCGACTCGGTATCACGTGTGTCACACGGTTCGTCCGTGGTCGGATCACGATTGCCGAAGTGGGGAACGATGAAAAGCGGCGCGCTGCTCACCAAGGTCGCAAGTCTGATCGCGCTCACCGACGATGATCGGCACGCACTGGAAGCGTTGCCGGTTGTGGAGACGACCACGCCGCGCCGGCGCGCCATCATGGCGCAGGGCACGATGCCCGACTTCGTTTATGTCATTCAGTCGGGCTGGGCGGCGCGCTACGAGGTGCGCGCCGACGGGTCGCGTCGTATCACCGGCTTCCTGTTGCCCGGCGATTTCTGCGGCATTCACGCCATCTGCCACGCCGCGATGGACCATGCGATCATCGCGCTGACCGAATGCACGCTGGCGCGGATCGATGGCGCGGCGTTCGCCGAGGTCGCGCACCGGTCGAGCGCGATCAACCAGGCGATCTGGCGTGCGAAGCTGATCGAGGAGGCGGTGCTGCGCAAGTGGCTGCTGTTCTCGAACGACTCGTACCAGAGCGTCGCCCATCTGTTGTGCGAGATGTACGTGCGCGCCGCGATCATCGGCCTTGCCGCCAACGGGCAATGCCGCCTGCCGCTCACGCAGGAGGAGATCGGCAACGCGCTCGGCATCACGTCGGTCCACACCAACCGCGTCATCCAGCGGCTGCGCAGCGAAGGCATGATCGACCTGGTGCAGCATGATCTCACGATCAAAGACCCCGCCGCCCTCACCCGCGCCGCGGCGTTCGATCGTAGCTATCTGGAGCCGTGGTCGAGCGAGAACGCACTGTCGCTGCTCGATTGAGCCGGATCAGTCGTCCGCCACGACGGTAACCGCGTCACGCGCGCGGACCGTCAGCATCACCGCATCCCGGTCATCGCAGATCGCGATACTGCCGCGCAGATCAAGCATACCCTCGCGCGCGTCGGCCGCGATCACGTCGCGCAGCGCCGCGACGGCCGCGCGCTGTGCCGCGGCCACGTCCGGCAAGTCGATACCGTCGGGGTCGTGGATAACCCCGCCGCGATCATGCAGATGCAGGTGGAATCGTGGCACCCGGATGCGATGACACGTTATGCGCCGCGCGTCCTCGACGCAGATCAATCATTGATCGATGATAATCGGCACGCCGCGGCGGCGCCCATGTCCGGTGCCGACGTGGTCGTCAGTCGCCACATCCGTTGATCGATGAAGGCCACCCCATGGTGGTACGGGCGGTCGGGCTCGAACCGACACTCTGTCACCAGAACCAGATTTTGAGTCTAGCGCGTCTACCAATTCCGCCACGCCCGCGTGGTGGCTGCCCCTGTGGCAGTCAAATGCGCGCGCGTCCAGCCGGTTTGTGCAGGGTGAGCGCGTTCACCAGGGCAATACGGGTCAACGCTTGAAGGCAGCCGCCCCGAACCGTTTGACGGTCGGCTGCGCCTCGCCCGGCGTCTTGCGCGCGCGCTGCGGATCGATCTCGCGGTCGAAGGCGACGCCGGCGCGACCCTCGGTCTGCCACGCGATACGCCCGGGAATCCACCCGAGCCCGCGCACTTCGATCTCGACGTTTCCTTCCGGCGTGACCGGATAGGGCAGTTCGACCATCAATCCGCCCGGAGACAGGTTGCGCACGCGAACGGCGACCGGCGTACCGCCGCCGACGCGCATCTGCGCCATCAGAAACAGGCTGTCACGACCGCGTGTCGCGACCGACCCGGCGTTGATACCGGGATCGGGCTCGAACACGCTTTTCCCCAAATGCTCCATCGCCCCCACCGGCTGCCGGTCCACGCGCCATCGTAGGCGGCGGACGGTAAACAACCGCTTACCGGCGGCCGCTGCGTCAGTCGTCGCGCGACACCTTTTCGTTGCGCTCGTGCCGTTCCTGCGCCTCAACCGTCATGGTCGCGATCGGCCGTGCTTCCAGCCGTTGCAGGCTGATCGGCTCACCCGTCACCTCGCAATAGCCGTATTCGCCTTCGTCGAGCCGGCGCAGTGCGGCGTCGATCTTGGACACCAGCTTGCGCTGCCGGTCGCGCGTGCGCAGCTCGATCGACCAGTCGGTCTCGCTCGACGCGCGGTCGGTCAGATCGGGTTCGCGCAGCGAATCGATCTGGAGCTGCGACAGCGTGCCCAGGCTTTCGCGCAGGATCGCTTCCTTCCAGTCGTACAGCTTCTGCCGGAAATACGCCTGCTGGCGCGGGTTCATGAACGGTTCGTCGGCACTCGGCCGGTAATCGTCGCCCTTGGTCGTCGCGACCGAAAATTCGTCAATACGATTCAACACCGTAGCCATCGACACTCTCCCGCCTGCGCGCCAGGAATGATCGTCAACACCGCTGGTGCGCCCCCTGCCGGGGCCTATAACCGCGGTCGCACATAACGACAAGCGAACAGCGCATCACCCGTACGATCATGTCGATGACGGCGCGCTGAACGAAATACGTGCATGATCGCGTCATTCAGTCCCAGCGTGACACGTTAACCATGATCCGGCCGGACGCAGTGCGTTACAAAGCGCTCACGCGGTGACAATGATGGTTAACGGCGTTGCACTTAAGCCTTTGTTTTGCACTTTGCAGTCATGGGCAACGTGAGAGCGCTGCTTTGGATTTCGCGACGGTTCGCTTCGTCGCCAACGAGAGAGTGATGGCATGTCTGTGCGGATGGCGTTGGCAAAACTTTGCGCGTGCACGTGCGGCGGCGCGCTGATCGGTGGCGGTGCGGTGCACGTGGCGGAAACCGCCAAGCACCGCACGGTGTACGCGAAAAAGGCGACCAACCGCGTGGTGCGCCGCAGCTACAGCAGCAAGGGCAACGTGCGTCGGGTCGTGCGTAGTGTGGGCAACAATTGCCCCGCGACCACGGTAACGGTTGCCAGCACCGGCGCGCCGGTTCCCGTGCCGCTGCCTGAGCCTGTTCCGGCCTTTGTCGGCGGCGGTGGCGGCGGCGGTTACGCCCCGGCGTTCGGTGGCGGCGGCTTTTACGGCGGCGGTGGCGGCGGGTTCTTCGCCGGCGGCTTCTTCGGCGGATCGGGCGGCAGCAGCGGCAGCAGCGGTGCGATCGTCGTGTCCTCTACCTCGACTTCATCATCGACCGGTGGCGCCAAGGTCGATATCGACAATTCGAACAAGAACGAGAACAACGTCGACAATTCGAGCAAGAACGAAAACAACAACTCGAGCAACAATTCGTCGAATAATTCGAGCAACAACTCTAGCAATAATAACAATTCCAGCAACAACACGAACAACAACAATAACCAAAACAGCAACAAGAACGAGCAGAGCCAGAACCAGGATCAGAAGCAGGAACAGAACCAGCAGCAGAACCAGAATCAGGACCAGCACCAGGCCAGCTCGACCAGCACCTCGTCGTCCTCCTATGGTTCGAGCTCCAAGGGTTGGGGGTCGAGCAACGGCTGGAGTTCGAGCAACGGGTGGGAACACGGCTGCAAGGGCGGCAATTGCGCGCCGCCGCCGGGATCGAGCAACGGCACGCCCGCCCCGGTCCCTGCGCCACCGATGATGCTGCTGTTCGGCGCCGCCGCCGCGGCACTGGTCGCGCGCAAGCGGCTGGCGAAACGCGAGCCGGTCGCCGCCTGATCCAGCTCGTTCGGACACAAAAAAGGGGCCGGCGCAGCGGATGCGCCGGCCCCTTTCTCGTTGATGCCGCTCAGGCGGCGACCAGCGCCTTCTCGATCGCGTCGATCGGGTGACCGGTCAGGTCCTTGTCCAGTTCACCCGAAAGACGGTTCTCGACTTCCTTGTGGTAGTGCTTGCGCAGTTCGCCCAGCGTCTTGGGCGGCGCCACGACGATCAGCGAATCGTAATTGTTCGCCAACGCGCGCTTCTTCAGCAGTTCGGCGGCCTCCGCGGCGAAGCGGTCTTCCTCCAGTTGGTGGAAATCGGTCTCGGCCATGCTGCCGCGCGACGGGGCGAATTGCGCGCCGCTGCCGCCACCATGGCCCGAGCCGCCTTGCGCGACCGGCGGCGCGCCGGCGCCCGACTGCGTCGAGGACGCACCACCCGCGGCATCGGTCTTCTGATCGCGGTCGGCCGGATTGGGCTTCTCCTGCGCGGTCTCGACGACCAGGTTCGGATATTCGGCATCGCCCTCGTTGCGCAGGAACAAGAGCTTGCGTCCGTCCGCCACCAGCACGACGGAATTGTGAGGGACCTGCATCGCGTTCTCCTTTGTTTTCGCCCCCTCCCAACGCTGCCCTCCCCACGCGGGTTGCGCCTATCCCGGCGCATCGCCATAGCCCGGTCGCCATGCACGACATCCGCCTGATCCGCGACGATCCCGCCGCTTTCGACGCCGCCATGAAGAAGCGCGGGCTTGCCCCGCTGTCGGCGGACTTGCTGGCGATCGACGAGCGGGCGCGCGCGCTGACGACGGAGGTGCAGGCGGTGCTCGCTCGCCGCAACGAAGCGTCGAAGGCGATCGGCGCGGCCAAGGCACGGCGCGATGATCCGACCGACCTGATGGCCGAGGTCGCGGCGCTGAAGGAACGCCTGCCCGAATTGGAGGCGGAACAGAAAGCCGTCGCCACAACGCTTGCCGAGCGACTGGCGAGCATCCCCAACGTCCCCGCGGACGACGTTCCGGTCGGCGCCGACGAGAGCGGCAATGTCGAGCAGAAGCGCTGGGGTACGCCGCGCACCTTCACCTTTGCGCCAAAGGAACACGCCGATCTCGGCCCCGCGCTGGGCATGGACTTCGAAACCGGCGCGCGCCTGTCGGGTGCACGCTTCACCTTTCTGCGCGGCGGCATGGCGCGGCTTCACCGCGCGCTCGCGCAATTCATGCTCGACCGCCAAGTCGAGGATAACGGCTATGTCGAGTGCAACCCGCCGGTGATGGTCGGGGACGCCGCGATGTACGGCACCGACAAATTGCCCAAGTTCGCCGACGATTCGTTTCGAACCACCGACGGCCGCTGGCTGATCCCGACGTCGGAGGTCAGCCTGACGGCGTCGGTCGCGGATCGAATCTTGGGCGACCTCGCCGAGCCGATGCGGATGACCGCGCACACGCTATGTTTCCGCAGCGAGGCGGGCGCGGCCGGGCGCGACACGCGCGGCTTCATCAGGCAGCATCAGTTCGAGAAAGTCGAGTTGGTCACCGTCTGCCGTCCCGACGACAGTGACGCGGAACACGAGCGCATGACCCGGTGCGCGGAAGGGATCCTGGAAGCGCTCGACCTGCCTTATCGCCGCCTGCTGCTGTGCACCGGCGACATGGGGTTCGGCGCGCGGCGCACCTACGATCTGGAGGTATGGTTGCCGGGTCAGGACGCGTGGCGCGAGATTTCGTCCTGTTCGACCACCGGCGATTTCCAGGCGCGCCGCATGAATGCGCGCTACCGACCCGAAGGGGAGAAGGGCACGCGCTTCGTGCACACGCTCAACGGCTCGGGCCTCGCGGTCGGGCGGACGCTGGTGGCAGTGCTGGAAAACTACCAGCAGGAGGACGGCTCGGTCGCCGTGCCCGCCGTGCTGCAACCCTATATGGGCGGCGTCGATCGGCTGAGCCCGCGCTGATGCGCATACTGCTTTCCAACGACGACGGCTATCACGCGCCCGGCCTTGCCGTTCTGGAAAGAATCGCGGCCGAACTGTCCGACGACGTGTGGATCGTCGCGCCGTCCGAGGAACAGTCGGGCACCGGGCGTTCGCTGACGCTCACCCGGCCTCTGCGCGTGCGGACGTTTGCCGAGCGGCGCTTCGCGGTTACCGGTACGCCGACCGACGCGGTGATGATCGCGCTCGCCGAGTTGATGGACGGCGCGCCAGACCTGATCCTGTCGGGGGTCAACCGCGGCGGCAATCTGGCCGAGGACGTGATGTATTCGGGCACCGTCTCGGCGGCACTGGAGGGCGCGCTCGCGGGCATCCGTTCGATCGCGCTCAGCCAGCGCTACGGCGCGCTGCAACCGGGTGACAACGTGTCGTTCGCGGTCGCGGAGACGTGGGGCGTGCGCGCGATCCAGCCGCTGCTGGATGCCCAATGGGCACCGCGCACGATCGTCAACGTCAACTTTCCCGCCGCCGAGCCCGGCGACGTGCGCGGGATCAAGGTGGTGCGCCAGGGCCTGCGCGATTACGGACGCGTCCGTTTCGAGACACGCAAGGACCCGCGCGGCTTCGATTATCACTGGCTAGCACTCGGCGCGATGCGCGGCGACCCCGCCCCCGACAGCGATCTGGCGGCGGTCGCCGACGACTGGATCACCGTGACGCCGTTGCATCTGGACCTGACGCACGAACCCTCGCTAGCATCGCTCTCGCGCGTGTATTGCGAGGAGTAAGGTCATGAGGCGGTTGGCGTCGGCGGGGTGGGTCCTGCTCATCGGCGGCGCGCTGACCGGATGCATTCCCGGCGGGGTCGATGGCGGATCGTACGACCCCGCGCCGCCTGCGCCACGCGACGGCGGACGATGGGACCGTTCGCGCGACGAGGATCGCGCGCCCGATTACGACGAGCGCGACGATGCGCGTGGCAGCGCCGCGTCACGTCCCAGAGACGGCGCTCGTGATCGTGACCGGGCCGACCGCCGAGCCGAGCAGTCGCCGCCGCGCGGCCTGCCCGCCGCCGACCGCAGCGTTGCCGCGCGCACCGTGGTCGATCGTAACACCGGCGTCGCACAGCTTCCCGCCCCTGCCCCCGCGTGGGAAGCCCGCCCGGTCGAGGCGGACGCACGCGAGATCGCGACCCAGGATTACGTCGTCGCCCCCGGCGACACCCTCAGCCGCGTCGCCGATCGTACCGGCGTCGCCGCCGACGCGATCGCGCGCGCCAACGATCTGGGCGAGCCGTACACTATCCGCGTGGGACAACGGCTGACGATCCCTGGCGGGCGCTATCATCTGGTCCGCGCCGGACAGACCGGCATCGCGATCGCGCGCGCTTACGGCGTACCGTGGTCGCAGGTGATCGCCGCCAACCAGCTCGCCGAGCCGTACACGCTGCGCACCGGGCAGCGCGTGCTGATCCCGGGCGAGCCGGCGCGCGGCGTCTCCGCGGCACAGCGCGCCGCTGCCTTCACGCTCGACGTCGATTCGATCCTCACCGGCGGTGAACCTGCGGTCGCGGTCAACCAGGCGCCCGCCAAGCCCGTCGCCACGACGCGCCGTGTGCTCGCCGCCACCACGCCGGTTGCCGCGCCGATGGGGGCGCCGGGGCAGTTCGCCTGGCCCGCCACGGGACAGCTGATCCGGCGCTTCGGCCCCGGCGGCTCGGGCGAGCGCAACGACGGGATCAAGATCGCTCTGCCGCTGCAGACGCCGATTAGGGCGACCGCCGACGGCACCGTCGCCTATGTCGGCGACGGGATTGCCGCGCTCGGCGGGCTCGTCATCATCCGCCATGGCGGCGGGTGGACCTCGGTCTACGGTCACGCGAGCAAGCTGCTCGTCCAGCGCGGACAGGCGGTAAAGAAGGGTCAGACGATCGCGCTGTCGGGCGACACCGGCTTCGCCGACCGGCCCGAGTTGCATTTCGAGCTGCGTAAGGGACGCACCCCGGTCGATCCGATCCGGCAGTTGCCGGCGCATTGATGTTCTAAAGCCATGTCGTAAAACTTGAGCGCACGGTCTCGCATGATGCTAGAGGCGCCGCCGACATGACCGACTACGCATCCGACCTGCTCCGTACGCTGTCCGCGCGCGGCTACATTCACCAGTTGACCGACGCCGCCGCGCTCGACGCGCTGGCCGCCAGGCAGGTCGTGCCGGGCTATATCGGCTTCGACCCGACCGCGCCGTCGCTCCACGTTGGCAGCCTGGTGCAGATCATGATGCTCAGGCGGATGCAGCAGACCGGGCACAAGCCGATCGTGCTGATGGGCGGCGGCACGGGCAAGATCGGCGACCCGAGCTTCAAGGACGAAGCGCGCAAGCTGTCGTCGCAGGAGACGATCGACGCGAACATCGCCGGCATCCAGCGCATCTTCGAGCGTTTTCTGACCTTCGGCGATGGCGAAACCGACGCGGTGTTGGTCAACAACGCCGAGTGGCTCGACAAGCTCGAGTACATTCCGTTCCTGCGCGAGGTCGGGCAGCATTTCTCGGTCAACCGGATGCTCGGCTTCGATTCGGTCAAGCTCCGGCTCGACCGCGAACAGTCGCTGAGTTTCCTCGAATTCAACTACATGATCCTGCAAGGCTACGACTTCGCAGAGCTCCACCGCCGCCGCGGCGTGAGATTGCAGATGGGCGGGTCGGATCAGTGGGGCAACATCGTCAACGGCGTCGACCTCGCGCGCCGGATGGACGGTGCGGAGGTCTATGGTCTGACCACGCCGCTGCTGACCAAGGCGGACGGGTCCAAGATGGGCAAGTCGGTCGAAGGCGCGGTGTGGCTGCACGAGGATCAGTTGCCGCATTTCGATTACTGGCAATTCTGGCGCAACACCGACGACCGCGACGTCGGCCGCTTCCTGCGCCTGTTCACCGATCTGCCGCTCGACGAGATCGCACGGTTGGAGGCGATGGACGGCGCGGAGATCAACGAGGCGAAGAAGGTGCTCGCCAACGAGGCGACCGCGATGTGCCGCGGGCGCGCCGCCGCCGACGAGGCGGCCGAGACGGCGCGGCGGACCTTCGAGGAGGGCGCGAGCGGGGCGGCGTTGCCGTCGATCACCGCCAGCGGCTCAATCGCATTGGTCGACGCTTTGGTCGCGCTCGGTTTCGCGGGCTCGAAGGGCGAAGCGCGGCGGCTGATCAAGGGCGGCGGCGCGCGCGTTGCGGGCGAGAAGGTCGGCGACGAAGCCGCGGTGGTCGCGATCGGCACCGAACCGGTCCGCGTCTCGGCGGGCAAGAAGCACCACGGGATGGTCAATCCGGGCTGAGCGCGCGTTCACCCGCGCCGCACGACCACCACGCCCAGGATCACCAGCGCGACGCCGATTAACCGCGTCGGGGTGATCGGCTGCTGCGGCAGACCCAGGAACCCGAAGCGATCGAGCAGCATCGCGGTGACAAGCTGGCTTGCGACCGCGGCGGTCAGCGTCACCGCCAGTCCGAGGCGCGGGGTCGCGAAGGCGAGCGCGGCGACGAACGCCGCACCGTAGAAACCACCCAGCCACGCCCACCAAGGTGCGGCCTTGGTGGCGGACAAGGGCGTGCGGTCGACCAGCCACACGACGAACAACGCCGCGGTGCCGACCGCGAACGAGATCAGCGCGGCGAGCCACACCGATCCCGACACCTTGGCGAGTGCCGCGTTGGTCGGCGGTTGCAGCGCGACGCCGATGCCGGCGATCAGCACGGCCAGGATCGGGAACAGCGCCTGCATGTCTCTCCTCAGCCCGAGCGGAGCAATTGTACGCCCTGATCGCGATCGAACAGGTAAAGCGCGACGCGCGCCGCCTGTCCGCGTGCCCCCGCCAGCCCGCCGTCGCGGTCGATCAGCAGCCGCGAGTCATCGGTCGCGGACGGCAGAAGTTCCCCCAGCAGCTCAGGCGTCGCGAGCCGGAACACCGCCTCGCCCGACTGGCGCGTGCCGAGCAACTCGCCGCCGCCGCGCAGCCGCAGATCCTCCTCGGCAATGCGGAAGCCGTCGTTGGTCTCCCGCATCAGCGCGAGGCGCGCGCGCGCCGTCTCGCTCAGCGCCGCGCCGCGCAGCAACAGGCACACCGACTTGCCCCCGCCGCGCCCAACGCGACCGCGCAACTGATGGAGCTGGGCGAGACCGAAGCGGTCGGCATGCTCGATCACGATCAGCGTCGCATTGGGCACGTCGACCCCGACCTCGATTACCGTGGTCGCGACCAGCACGCCCAGCTCGCCGCCTGCGAAGCGGGCCATGACCGCGTCCTTCTCCGCGGGCTTCATCCGGCCATGGACCAGCCCGACGCGTGCGCCGAACCGCGCCACCAGCGTCTCCGCGCGCGCCTCGGCTGCCTGAAGGTCGCTCGTCTCGCTCTCCTCAACCAGCGGACAGACCCAATAGGCCTGCTTCCCTTCCGACAGATGCCGGCCGAGCGCGTTGACGACCTCGTCGGTACGATCCTCGGAGACGACGCGCGTCTCGATCGGCTCGCGTCCGGGCGGCATCTCGTCCAATTGGCTCTGGTCCATCTCGCCGTAGCGCGCGAGCGTCAGCGTGCGCGGGATCGGCGTCGCGGTCATCGCCAGCACGTGCGGCGGGACGCGACCCTTGTCCTGCAACAGCAATCGCTGCGCGACGCCGAAGCGGTGCTGCTCGTCCACCACGACGAGGCCGAGGTCCTTGTAGCCCACCGCTTCCTGGAAGATCGCGTGCGTGCCGACGAGCAGGTCGATCGATCCGTCGGCGAGCCCCATCAGCGTCGCCTCGCGCGCGCGGCCCTTGTCGCGCCCGGTCAGCACCGCAATCTCGACCGGCAGTCCGGCAAGCAGCCGGCGGAGCGACTCGTAATGCTGCCGCGCCAGGATCTCGGTCGGTGCGAGCATCGCGCCCTGCGCACCCGCCTCGACCGCGATCAGCAACGCCATCAGCGCGACCAGCGTTTTCCCTGCGCCGACATCGCCCTGGAGCAGCCGCAACATCGGTGCCGATTGCGCCAGATCGCCCTCGATCTCCGACACCGTTCGCGATTGCGCGCCGGTCGGCGCGTAGGGCAGCCGCAGCATGCTGCGCAGGCGCCCGTCGCCCGTCAGCGCGCGCCCGCGTCGTCGCCGCGTGTCCGCGCGCACGATCGACAAGGCGAGCTGGTTCGCGAACACCTCGTCGTAGGCGAGCCGCGCTCGCGCCTTCGCATCCGCCGGATCGGCGTGGACGCGCGCAACCGCCTCGTGCCAGTCGGGCCAGTCGTGCTTCGCTTTTAGGCTCGGCTCGATCCATTCGGGCAACACCGGCACGCGCGTCAGCGCCTGCGCCACCAGCGCGGCGATCCGCTTCGACGTGATCCCTTCGGACAGGGGATAGATCGCCTCGCGCTCGCGAATAGCATCGCCGTCCTCGATCGGCTCGGGATGCACCATCTGGAGCTGGTCGCCGTACTGCTCCAGCTTGCCCGACACGCGCTTAGCCTCGCCGATCGGGAACAGCTTCTTCGCCCAGCCCGACGATCCGCCGAAGAAGGTGAGGCTGACGTAATTGCCGTGTTCGTCGGTCGCCTGCACCCGCGTGGGTGCGCGCGGCGAACTGCTGGTGCGGTAATCGCGCGCCGTGAGCGTGATGACGATCGTGCGCCCCACATCGCCTTGCATCAATTCGTCGCGCGGCAGCCGGTCGATCCATCCGCTCGGCAGATGGAATAGCAGATCGATCACGCGCGCGATCCGCAGCCGCTCCAGCGGACGCGCGAGTGCCTGACCGACGCCTTTCAACGACGTGACTTCGGCGAACAGCGGATTGAGGATATCGGGACGCATGACTACATGCGCGACCTAGTTACGCGCTCCCCGACTTGCCAGAAAAAGCGTGTCGGGCGCGAGTGCTTCATCCTTCACGCGGAACGCGCCCATGACCGACCCGACGACCGAGCAGGACATCCGCATCAAGCGCCTGCGCTTCCGCGCCTGGCACCGCGGCACGCGCGAGGCCGATCTGATGATCGGCGGCTATTTCGACGCACATCACGCATCGTGGAGCGCGGACGAACTCACCTGGTTTGAGGCGCTGCTGGAGGAGCAGGACGTCGACATCATGGGCTGGGCGATCGGATCGATCCCCTGCCCGCCGCAGTGGAACGGACCGATGATGCAGGGCATGCGTTCGCTCGACTTCGTGTCGCTGCCCTGACACTGACACACCATCACGACCGGATAGCCGCCACTTGCCCGAATTGAAGACGATCCTCGACGCCACCGTGCCGCTTACACTGTCGGGCGTGCCGTCGGGGTTCCTGCCCTCGCTCCTCGCCGACATCGCGCGCGCGGCGCATCTACGCGCGGTCTATGTCGCGGCCGACGAGGCGCAGATGCGCGCGGTGGCAGCGACCGCGACGTGGTTCGCGCCCGAGCTGGAGATCGTGCAGCTGCCGGCGTGGGACTGCCTGCCGTACGATCGTGCCTCGCCCACCTTGCGCATCATGGCCGAGCGGATCGGCGCGCTGCACCGCTTGCAGGCGAAACCCAAGGGGCCGCAGCTCGTCCTCACCACCGTCAACGCCGCGACGCAGCGGACGCTGACGCCGTTCCGCATTCGTCAGCTCGTCGCCGAGTTGAAGCCCGGCGCGCGGATCGACCGCGACAAGCTCGCCGCGCTCTTGCAGGCGAACGGCTACGTCCGCACCGACACGGTGCACGATCAGGGCGAATATGCGGTGCGCGGCGGCATCGTCGACCTGTTCCCAAGCGGCGAGGAACAGGCGCTCAGGCTGGATTTCTTCGGCGACGAGATCGAGACTGTCCGCACGTTCGACCCCGCCGATCAGCGCACGACGGGGCGCGTCGACGGCTTCGTGCTGCTCCCCGCGTCCGAGGCGCTGCTAGACGAGGAAAGCGTCAAGCGCTTCCGCACCCGCTACCGCGACAAGTTCGGCGCGACCGCGACGGGCGACCCGCTCTATCAGGCGGTCAGCGACGGGCGCCGCCTCGCTGGTATGGAGCATTGGCTGCCCTTGTTCGAGGACAAGCTGGCGACCTTGTGGGATCACCTGGGCGACGCGGTCGTGGTGCGCGACAGCGGCGCACCCGCGGCGGCGGAAGGGCGGCTGGAGGCGATTGCCGACTATTACGACAACCGCAAGCGCGCCGAGGCGGCTGAGCCCGGCAGCTACCGCGCGCTGCCCGCCAAGACGCTCTACCTCGACGCCGACGAGTGGCAGGCCGAGGTCACCGCCGCGCCCGCGCACCTGATCTCCCCGTTCCACGAGCCGCCCTCGGCGCGCGTGCTCGACTTCGAGGTCGACGGCCCGCGCGATTTCGCACCCGAGCGCGCCAACCAGGCCAACGTCTACGAGGCGGTGGTCGCGCACGTAACCAGGCTGCGCAAGGAAGGTCGCAAGCCGATCCTCGCCAGCTACTCGGTCGGCGCCCGCGAACGGCTTCGCAGCCTGCTTGAGGACCACGACCTGACCGGCGCGCGCCTCGCCGACACATGGCAGGAGGCAATGGGCGCGGCCGAGCGCGGCGTAGCGCTGACCGTCGTCGCGCTTGACCACGGCTTCACCGCGCCCGGCGTCGCGGTGCTGACCGAGCAGGATATGCTTGGTGACCGGCTGGTCCGCCGCGCCAAGCGGCGCAAATCGGCCGACGCGTTCCTCGCCGAACTGGCGACGCTCTCGCCCGGCGATCTGGTGGTCCACAGCGACCACGGCATCGGCCGCTACGAAGGGCTGATGCAGATCCCGGTCGGCAAGGCACCGCACGATTGCGTCGCCTTGAGCTACGCCGGCGGCGACAAGCTGTACGTGCCGGTCGAGAACCTCGAAGTCCTGTCACGCTACGGCAGCGGCGAGGACGGCGCGAGCCTCGACAAGCTCGGCGGCGAGGCGTGGCAGCGCCGGAAGAGCCGCATGAAGGAGCGCATCCGCGAAATCGCGGGCGAGCTCATCAAGACCGCCGCTGAGCGCGCACTGCGTCCGGGCGAGGTCGCCGAACCGGACAGCGCCGGCTACCCCGCCTTCGTCGACCGCTTCCCGTACGAGGAAACCGACGATCAGGACCGCGCGATCGGCGACGTACTGGCCGATCTGGCGGCTGGCAAACCGATGGATCGGTTGATCGTCGGCGACGTCGGCTTCGGCAAGACCGAGGTGGCGCTCCGCGCCGCGTTCGTCGCCGCGATGGCGGGGATGCAGGTGGCGGTGATCTGCCCGACGACACTGCTCGCGCGGCAGCATTTCACCAACTTCTCCGCGCGGTTCGAGGGTTTTCCGATCAACATCGGCCGCCTCTCGCGCCTCGTTCCCGCGGCCGAGGCCAAGAAGACCAAGGAGGGGCTGGCGGACGGCAGCATCGACGTCGTCGTCGGCACCCACGCGCTGCTCGCCAAGGGGCTCGACTTCAAGCGTATTGGCCTCGTCATCGTCGACGAGGAACAGCGGTTCGGCGTCACCCACAAGGAGCGGTTGAAGGCGCTGCGCGCCGACGTGCACATGCTGACGCTCACCGCCACGCCGATCCCGCGCACGCTGCAGATGGCGATGTCGGGCCTACGCGAGCTGTCGGTGATCCAGACCCCGCCGGTCGATCGCCTCGCGGTGCGCACCTATGTCATGCCGTGGGACCCGGTCGTGCTGCGCGAGGCGCTGCTGCGCGAGCATTATCGCGGCGGGCAGAGCTTCCTCGTCACGCCGCGGATCGCCGACCTGCCCGACATCGAAGAATATCTGCGCCGCGAGGTGCCCGAGATCCGCTACGTAGTCGCGCACGGGCAGATGAGCCCGACCGAGGTCGAGGAGCGGATGGGCGCCTTCTACGACAAGAAGTTCGAGGTGCTCGTCTCCACCACCATCATCGAGAGCGGGATCGACATCCCGTCTGCCAACACGATGATCGTCAACCGCGCCGACCGCTTCGGTCTCGCGCAGCTCTACCAGCTTCGCGGTCGCGTTGGGCGATCGAAGACGCGCGCTTACGCCTATATGGTCAGCCCGCCCGAGCGGCAGATGACCGAGGCGGCGGACAAGCGTTTGAAGGTGCTGTCCGACCTCGACACGCTCGGCGCCGGGTTCCAGCTTGCCAGCCACGACCTCGACATCCGCGGAGCGGGCAATCTGCTGGGCGACGAACAGTCGGGGCATATCAAGGAGGTCGGCTACGAACTCTACCAGTCGATGCTGGAAGAGGCGATCATGGACGCAAAGGCTGGCGGCCTGCGTGACGCGCCGCGCGACTTCTCGCCCCAGATCACCGTCGACGCGCCAATCCTGATCCCGGAGGAATATGTCCCCGACCTCGACCTGCGCATGGGCCTGTATCGCCGCTTGAACGAAGTGGACGAACGCGCCGGGCTCGACGCCTTCGCCGCCGAGATGATCGACCGCTTCGGCCCGCTGCCCGAGGCGACCGACAACCTTGTCAAGATCATGGAGATCAAGCTCAACGCGAAGAAGGCGTGTATCGCCAAGCTCGACGTGGGGCCGAAGGGCGCGCTGGTCGCGTTCCACGACGACACGCCGCCCAACGTCACCGGCCTGCTCGCCTATGTCGACAAGCTGGGGCCCATTGCCAAGCTGCGACCCGACAGCAAGCTCGCGGTCAGCCGCGCCTGGGGTGATCCGAAGGCACGATTGAACGGCGCGCTGCAATTGTCGAAGGGGCTGGCCAAAGCCGCCGGATAAACCGAACCTCGCGCTCCTCTTCCGGACCGAGAAGAGGAGCACGCCCGTTCACCGTTCGACCAACCGGACCAGTTCGGCACTTTCCACTGCGCCCGAACACAGGAACCCTTGGAAATAGGTGCAACCGCGCGCCTCCAGCAGTTCGCGCTGTTCGTCGGTTTCCACGCCCTCCGCGATCGTCTCCAAGCCCAGCGCGCGCGCGATCGCGATGACACCCTCGACGACCACGCGGTGGCGACGATCACCGACGATGCTCTGCGTGAGCCTGAGGTCGATCTTGAGGTAATCGACCGGCAGCGCGGTCAGATAGGCGAGACTCGAGTAACCGGTGCCGAAATCGTCGATCGCGACGCGGCAGCCGCCGTCGCGCAGCGCCTCCAGCAGCTCGGTCGCGCTATCCAGATCGTCGATCAACCCGCCTTCGGTGATCTCAGCGGTGACGCGCGCGCGCGCCACCCCGCTCGCATCCACGCGCGCCAGGAACCGCGCCGCGAAATCGGGCCGCGCGAGGTCGGCCGCGGTGACGTTGACCGCGACGCGCAGCCGCGCCAGCGCCTCGGGCCAGCCGGCGACGCTTGCCAGCGCGCGCGAGAGAATGTGGTCGGACAAGGCGATGCCCAGATCGGCGCGATCCGATGCCGCCAGCAGCGTCTCCGCGCCGAGCACGCCCAGCTCGGGATGGTTCCAGCGCGCAAGCGCCTCCACCCCCACGATCGCGCCGCCGGCGAACGCCACCTGCGGCTGGAACAGGACCGCGATCTCACCGCGTTCGATCGCGCGGTGGAGGTCGGCGGCAAGCTGCGCAATCGGGCGATGCGGCGCGGGCGGCGCGATCCGCGTGGTCGCGCCTTCGGCCACGCGTGCGTCGGCGAGCGCGGCGCGCGCGCGCGACACCAGCGCCTCCGCCTCCTCGCCCTGCCCGCTCGCCACCCCGATCCGCGTGCCGACGTGCACCGTCGTCGCGCCGACCGCGAACGGCTGCGCGAGCGCGAACTCGATCGCGGTGATCAGGGGATATGCAGCGTCGAGCCCGGCCGGCAGCGCCAGCGTGAACACCGCCCCTTCGCGTACGAGGTCCGCGTCGTCATCACAACCGAGCGCGTGCGCCATGCGCTCGCTCGCGGCGCTGACCAGCGCGTCCCCCGTGTCGCGACCGTAAGCGGCGTTGATGATCTCGAAACTGGCGAGTGCGACGATCGCGACCGTTACCGCACGGCCTTGCGCCAGCCATGCAGCGACGACCGGGTTGGCGCCGTCGCCCCCGACGCCGCGTCGCTCTCGACTTCCATCCCCCAACAACATGTTCCTCAACCGCCCAAACCGTATGTAGCGCGACGCAACCAAGCCGCCAATCGTTCGTCATGCTCTTGTGACACGCCGTGACCCCGCTTAGCTCTTCGTCCATGACCACGACATCGAACAGGACGGAGTCGTCGCTGGTCGACGGCTTCGGCCGCACGATCCGGTATCTGCGCGTGTCGGTGACCGACCGCTGCGACCTGCGCTGCCGCTATTGCATGGCGGAGCACATGACCTTTTTGCCGCGCGCCAAGATCGCGACGCTCGACGAGCTGGCGATCATCACCGAACGGTTCATCGCGCGCGGTGTCAACAAGGTACGCCTGTCGGGCGGCGAGCCGCTGGTGCGGCGCGACGTGATCGATCTCGTGCAGCGGCTGGGCCGGCACGTCGGCCAAGGCCTCGACGAGCTGACGATGACGACCAACGGCACGCGGCTGGCGCAATATGCTGACCTGTTGGCGGGTGCGGGCATGCGGCGGATCAACGTCAGCATGGACACGCGCGACCCGGACAAGTTCCGTTTTATCACCCGGCACGGCGATGTCGCCGAAGTGCTGGGCGGCATCGCCGCCGCCAAGGCCGCGGGTCTGCGCGTCAAGATCAACATGGTGGCGCTCAAGGATTTCAACGAGCATGAGATCGGCGACATGCTCGCCTGGTGTATCGACCAAGGTCATGATCTGACGCTGATCGAGACGATGCCGCTCGGCGAGGTCGAGGAGGATCGCACCGATCGCTTCATGCCGCTGACCGCGGTCAAGGAGATGATCGAGGCGCGCTTCACGCTCGAACGCGATCTGAACGGCACCGGCGGCCCGGCGCGTTACTGGCGCGTCGACGGATCGGCGACGCGGCTGGGGCTGATCTCCCCGCTGACCGCCAATTTCTGCGACGGCTGCAACCGCGTGCGGCTGACAACCGAGGGCAAGCTTTACACCTGTCTGGGCCACGACGATCAGCGCGACCTGCGCCAGGCACTTCGCCAGGGTGGCACGCCTGCGCTCGACGCCGCGATCGAAAGCGCGCTGATGACCAAGCCGCGCCGCCACGATTTCCGTATCGAGCGCGACCGCGCGCCCGCGGTCGCGCGCCACATGAGCGTCACCGGCGGATGAACGATTATCCGCGGCGGGCGCTGGTCGCCTCGCCGACGCCGCCGGCGCAGGCGGCGCGGGCCGAACTCGCCGACGCGTGGGATTGGGTGCCGCTCGAGGAAGCCGATCTGGTCGTCGCGCTCGGCGGCGACGGCTTCATGCTCCAGACGCTCCACACGCTGCTGGAACGCCGCAAGCCGATTGTGCCGGTCTTCGGGATGAATCTCGGCACCGTCGGGTTCCTGATGAACGAATGGCGCCATCATGGGCTCGAGGAGCGTATCCGCCGCGCCAAGGCGTTCAAGGTCACGCCGCTCGCGATGACCGCGACCGGCATCGACGGCCGCGTCCACTCGCTTCCTGCGATCAACGAAGTGTCGCTGCTGCGCGAAACGCGACAGACCGCTAAGCTGGAGGTCACCGTCAACGACCGTGTCGTGCTGGAGGAATTATCATGCGACGGCATCCTGGTCGCCACACCGGCAGGATCGACCGCGTACAATCTTTCGGCGCATGGTCCGATCCTGCCGCTCGGTTCGGCGATGATCGCCCTCACCCCCATCAGCGCCTTTCGGCCGAGGCGCTGGCGCGGCGCGATCCTGCCCGATCGGGCGCGGGTGACGCTGCGCATCCTCGATGCCGCCAAGCGTCCGGTGTCCGCGGTCGCCGATCAGCGCGAGATACGGGATGTCGCCTGTGTCGAAGTGTGCATGGACCGTGCGCGTGAACTGACCCTGCTGTTCGATCCCGAGCACGCGCTCGACGACCGCATCTCGATGGAGCAATTTGTCGTCTGACGCTCATGCTGCAGAACGGCAAAAAGAGGTTGCGCGTCGAAAATCAGCGTTTATAGACGCGGCTCCGCGCAGCGTTCCCTGATAGCTCAGCGGTAGAGCTCTCGACTGTTAATCGAGCGGCCGTAGGTTCGAATCCTACTCAGGGAGCCATTTTCCGCTGCTTAGAAGCGACGGTGCTGCTGCAAATCCGATATTCCTGGAAAACCGTCGCGCCGGCGCCAGTTCGCTGATCATCCGAGCACGTAGGCGGACGCAATGACGCGTTCCGCTCGCGTCGTCGCGACGGTATTCCATGACAGATGGCGCGTTTCCGCGCCCGAAGACGCCCGGTGCACGAGGCACCGGGCGCAACAGCTCAGTTGCTGTCCGAGTTGTCGTCGTTCACGATCGCGATAACGCCGATCGCGACGATGCCTGCGAGGATCGCGAGGCCGACGAAGCCGAAACCACCGCCCAGCTCGTTCTGCTTCGCCGACGGCGTGCTCGCACGGACGTTCTTGGCGACCGACAGGCTGGCGGCGGGGTTCGCCGTCGCGGCCAGCGCCGGCGAGACGGACAGCGATGCCACGGCGGCGGCGGCAAGGAACTTCTTCAGCATGGTCAATTCTCCTTCGATGATCGGCCCGGCTGCGTGGTTACACTACTGACGGTCCCGACGACACGTACGTGTCGCCCAGTCGATAACCGCGCAAGTCGCAATCAGTGCCCGAGAAGCGGGTTGATTTGTCGCTATGCAGCTTTTTCTTGCCAGCTTGTTGTGTTCGCGCCACACTCACGTCCGACACATAAAAATACAATTTGGGTGAGGATGACGGATGCTGATGATCGAAGTCGCGATGGGCCTGGTTGCCGCATCCTTCATTGCGGTGCCGGTTGCACTGGCCATGTTCGCCAAACCGGCGGCGAACACGAAAGTTGAGCAAAATCAAGTCTGATAGCTGCTCCGCGTCGCGCGGAGCCAATCCGTTCATCGCACGTTCCACTCGGGTCGGCTAAACGGCGCTTATCGCGCCCTGGCCGGGCGTGAGCGGAGATGTGTGAGATGATGAGGAGATTGAGCCGCACGGCGCTGGTGGTTGCGCTGGCTGCGAGCACGACCGTTGTCGCGGGTTGCGCGACCGAAACCGCCTATCGTCCCGCGACCGGATCGGGCTTCTATCGCACCGGATATAGCGACACGCGGATCACCCCGAACCGTTACCGGGTGACGTTTGCCGGCAATTCGATCACCGACCGCGACGTGGTCGAGCGATACCTGCTGTTCCGTGCCGCCGAGCTGACGACGCAGAATGGTTATGATTATTTCGTGATGGCGGACCGGGACACCGATCGCCAGGGACGTACCTATTCGACGCCGGGGGCCTGGGGTCCGGGCTTTGGCCCGTACAGCGGGCTTTGGGGTCCGCGCTGGGGCTTCTACGGCAGCTTCGGCTATCGCTCTTGGGATCCGTTCTGGGGCAATGGCTGGGGCGGCTGGGGCGGCGGCGCGGATATCCGCACCGTCGACCGCTACGAGGCGAGTGCCGAAATCGTGATGTTCCGCGGCCGGCCGGAGCCCGGCAACGTCCGCGCGTTTGATGCGCGCCAGGTCATCCAGACGCTTGGGCCCACGATCAAGCTGCCCGAGGCGCGCTGATCGCACGCCACCCGAATGAACAAAGGCTCCCTGCCACGCGGCAGGGAGCCTTTTTCTTTGATCGCTCGCGGGATTTCACCAGCAATCCCGACAGCCGCTAAGCGTCAGCGTAGCGCAGCTCTGAGCGGCAGCGCGGCGCTGACCGCCGGGTGAACCTCCACTCAGCGAAACGACCCGCGGAATAACTCCACGGGCAGCCCGCACCTACGAACGACGCGTCATACCGCGCCGTGGCAATGCTTGTACTTGCGGCCTGACCCGCACGGGCACGGCGCGTTGCGGCTGACCTGCCCTTCCCATTGCGCGGGATCGTCGCCGACATCGATCGGACCCGGTTGCACCATCTGCATCGGCGGCAACTGCGTCTGGATCAGCCCCAGCGTGCCCGCATCCACGTCGGCCGAGTTATCCTCGCCGGTGAACGGGTCGAAGTGCGTGGTGATGAAGTCGGGCAGTTCGGGCAATTCGGGCAGCGGTTCCATGCGGAACTGCGCCTGCGCGATCGTCTTTGTCACGTCGACGCGAATGCTGTCGAGCATGCGCTGGAACAGCGAAAAGGCTTCCTGCTTATACTCGTTGATCGGCGTCTTCTGCGCATAGGCGCGCAGGTGAACGACCTGACGCAGCGCGTCGAGCGTCGCCAGATGCTCCTTCCAGTGATGGTCGAGGTTCTGGAGCAGGATCGACTTCTCGACCTGCGTCCACGTTTCGGGCTCCAGATCAGCCGCCTTCGCCGCGACCATTGCATCGGCTTCGGCCTGGACGCGCTCGGTGACGATCTCGGGATCGATCGCCTCCTCCTTCAGCCACTCGTCGACCGGCGGCTGAATGTTCAGCACCTCGGCGAGCTGCGTCTTCATCCCCTCGATATCCCATTGCTCGGGATAGGAGTTGGGCGGGCACGCATCGCCGACGATCGCGTTGACCGTTTCCGCGCGCATGTCCTCGACCACGTCGCCGACCGTGTCGGCGTCCATGATGTCGGCGCGCTGCTCGTAGATGACCTTGCGCTGGTCGTTCATGACGTCGTCATACTCGACGACCTGCTTGCGCACGTCGTAGTTGCGCGCCTCGACCTTCTTTTGCGCGGTCTCGATCGCCTTGGTCAGCCACTTCGACCCAATCGCCTCGCCGTCCTCCAGGTTCGAGCGCATCATGCGCGCGAAGAGCGTGTCCGGCCCGAAGATGCGCAGCAGATCGTCCTCAAGGCTCAAGTAGAAACGGCTGAGCCCAGGGTCACCCTGACGCCCCGAACGGCCGCGCAGCTGATTGTCGATCCGCCGGCTCTCGTGCCGCTCGGTGCCGAGCACGAACAATCCGCCCGCCTCCAGCACCCGTGCCTTCTCCGCCGCGATCTCCTGCCGGATCTGCTCGATCGCCGCCTCGCGCTCGGGCCCTTCGGCCATGCCGGCGAGCTCGTCCTCGACGCGAAACTCCAGGTTACCGCCCAACTGAATGTCGGTACCGCGGCCCGCCATGTTGGTCGCGATCGTCACCGCACTCAGGCGGCCCGCCTGCGCGACGATGTGCGCTTCGGATTCGTGATAGCGCGCGTTCAGGACCGAGTGATCGACGCCTTCCTGCGTCAGGAATTCGCTGAGCAACTCCGACTTCTCGATCGACACGGTGCCGACCAGCACCGGCTGGCCCTTGCTGGCATGCTCGCGGATCTTCTTCGCGATCGCGCGGAATTTGTCGTGCGTGTCCTTGTAGAACTCGTCCTCCTCGTCGACGCGGTTGATCGGCCGGTTGGTCGGGATGGTGACGACGTTCATCTTGTAGATGTCGAAGAACTCGGCCGCCTCGGTCGAGGCGGTGCCGGTCATGCCCGACAGCTTGGGATACATGCGGAAGTAATTCTGGAAGGTGATCGAGGCCATGGTCTGGTTCTCGGGCTCGATCTGCACGCCCTCCTTCGCCTCGACCGCCTGGTGCAAACCGTCCGACCAGCGGCGACCGTCCATCATGCGCCCGGTGAACTCGTCGATGATGATGACCTTGCCGTCCTTGACGAGGTAATCGACGTCACGTTTGAACATGACGTTCGCACGCAGCGCCTGGTTCAGGTGGTGGACAACCTGCGTGTTCTCGAAATCGTAGAGGTTGGCGCCTTCCAGCAGCCCGGCGCTCTCCAGGATGCGCTCGACCTTCTCGGTGCCGTCCTCGGTCAGGACGATGGTCTTCTGCTTCTCGTCCTTCTCATAATCGCCCTCGTCGAGCTGCTTCACCACCGCGTCGACGCTGATGTAGAGCTCGCTCTTGTCGTCGGTCGGGCCGGAGATGATCAGCGGGGTGCGCGCCTCGTCGATCAGGACCGAATCGACCTCGTCGACGATCGCCATCGCGAACGGGCGCTGCACCATGCTGCTGCGCTCATATTTCATGTTGTCGCGCAGATAGTCGAAGCCGAACTCGTTGTTGGTGCCGTAGGTGATGTCGGCGGCATAGGCCTGCCGCCGCTCCTCGTCTGACAGGTTCGGCACGATCACGCCGGTGGTTAGCCCCAGGAAGCCGTACACCCGGCTCATCCAGTCCGCGTCGCGCGCGGCGAGGTAATCGTTGACGGTGATGACGTGGACGCCCTCGCCCGGCAACGCGTTCAGGTAGGTCGCGAGCGTCGCCACCAGCGTCTTGCCCTCGCCCGTGCGCATTTCCGCGATTTCGCCGCGGTGGAGCACGATGCCGCCGACCATCTGGACGTCATAGTGGCGCTGGCCGAGCACGCGGCGCGCCGCCTCGCGCACCGTCGCGAACGCTTCGGGCAGGAGTTGATCGAGCGTCTCGCCGTTCGCCAGCCGCTCGCGGAACAGCACCGTCTGGTTGGCGAGCGTCGGGTCATCCATCGCCTGCAATGCGGGCTCGAACGAGGCAATCTTGGCGAGGATGGGGTTGAGCGACTTGACATAACGGTCGTTGGACGAGCCGAAGAGCGATTTGGCGATGCCACCGAACATGGTGCGGATCCTGTAGCTGGAAGCGGCGCAGGCACCGCTTCCCGGCTGCCCACGCTTGAACAAAAACGGCAGAAGGGCGGCAGTTGTCGCCGCGCGGGCGCTTTACTCGCGCCGACGCCCGGCAAACGCGGGCTCGGCGGGAATCAGCGACCAGACGCGTGCGATCGGCGCGCGCGCGAGCATGACCAGACCTGCCGGTATCTGCATCGGCCGTGCGAGCAGCACCGCGCGCACCGCGGCGGCGGGCCGCGCAACCTTCTCCTGCGCCACCGCCTGCGCGAGCTGCGGCTGGCGCGCGCTCGCGCCGATGCCGGTCAGCGCCGACAGCAGGGCAGACAAGAGAAGAAGCAGGTTCACGCGTGCGGACATAAGGCGGGCGGGCGCACCCGTCCACCGGTGGCGTGCGCGTGACGCAATCAGTCGCGCGGCAACACCCAGCGGACCGGCAAATTCCAAGTGGAACGGATCGCCACGCCGGAAGCATCGCGCGCGGGCTCGAATGACCCGCGACGGATGAGAATGCTGCACGTCGCAGCGTCCAGCGAGGCGCTGCCACTCGACGTGACGATGCCGCACGATTGTACGCGGCCATCGGTGCCGATCAGCACCCGCGCGACAGTGCGGCCTTCTTCCTCGGCCCTGATCGCTGCGGGTGGATAAGAGTCGGCGTCGAACCACGCGGCCGGATTGCCCTTCGGCTTGCTCGCCCCTGGCGGCAACACAATAGTTGGCGGCGCCGGGCCGACACGCGCAGGCGAAGCGATAACTGGCGGCGAACCCGCGACGCGCGCCGGCGGGCGATGCGTCCACCACTCCCACGCGTCCTGCGCCAGCCACACGGTCGTAATGCCGCGAAGTGCGATCAGCACCGCAACCAGCGTGACGACCAGCAGCATCAGACCCCTGCCCGATCCGACGAACCACGGCTGCGGCCGCGCGTGGCTGGGATCGAGCCCGTTCTGCGCGCGCGCCTGCCGCCGTGCCAGATCCTCCAGGTCGTCCATCAATCGCCCTACCCACCGCTTCCGCCGCAGCCTATGGCGCGTGCATGTCACAGTCCACCGCCGCCTCGCCGCTCGCGCTGCCCTTTCCCGAGATGCCCCCGATCAACGGCGTCGCGATCCGCACCGCGCGCGCGCGCTACAAGGCGTGGGACCGCGCCGACCTGACCTTCGTCGAGCTCGCACCTGGCACCGCGGTCGCGGGCGTCTTGACGCAGTCGAAATGCCCCTCGCCGGAAGTCGAATGGTGCCGCCGCGCGCTGGTGATGGGCGAGGCGCGCGCGCTGGTCGTGAATGCCGGCAATTCCAACGCCTTCACCGGCAATCGCGGCCGCGCCGCGGTCGAGGCGATCGCCGCGCGCACCGCCGCGCAGCTCGGATGCAAGCCGTCCGACGTGTTCGTCGCATCGACGGGCGTGATCGGCGTGCCGCTGCCGATCGACAAGGCCGAGGAAGGGCTCGACGCGGCGTTCACCGCGCCGCCGACCGGATGGCGCGACGCCGCCGACGCGATCGCCACCACCGACACCTACGCCAAGGGCGCGAGCGCGACCGCAGTGGTCGATGGCCGCACGATCACGATCGCCGCGATCATCAAGGGATCGGGCATGATTGCGCCCGACATGGCGACGATGCTCGGCTTTATCTTCACCGACGCGGCGGTCACGCCGGGCTATCTCCAGGCCGCGTTGTCGGCCGCGAACGAGCGCAGCTTCTCGTGCATCACGGTCGACGGAGACACCTCGACCAGCGATACCGTGCTCGCCTTCGCGACCGGCCAGGCGGGTAACGCCCCGCTCGCCAGTGACGACGATGCGGGCGCCGACGCGTTCCGCGCTGCGCTCGCCGACGTGTGCCGCCAACTCGCCTTGCTCGTCGTGCGCGACGGCGAGGGCGCGTCGAAGCTGATCGAGATCACCGTCGAGGGTGCGGAGAGCGACCGCTCCGCGCATCGGATCGCGATGAGCATCGCCAACTCGCCGCTGGTCAAGACCGCGATCGCGGGCGAGGACGCGAACTGGGGCCGCGTCGTCATGGCCGTCGGCAAGGCCGGCGAGCCCGCCGAGCGTGACCGGCTGTCGATCCGCTTCGGCGTGACCCAGGTGGCGCGTGACGGCTTGGCGGTCGAGGGTTACGACGAAGCGCCAGTGACGGAGCACCTGAAGGGTCGGGAGATCGAGATCGGTGTCGACCTCGGGCTTGGTGACGGCAGCGCGCGCGTGTGGACCTGCGACCTGACGCACGGTTACATCAGCATCAACGCCGATTATCGTAGCTGAGCCGTTTGTGGACGCACTCGACCAAGCCATCCCCGCGCTGCTCGAGCGCGTTGCCGGCGAAGTAATCCTGCCGCGCTTCGGTCGCCTGAGCGTCGCCGACACCGCGGAGAAGACGCCGGGCGACTGGGTGACGATCGCCGACCGCGAGAGCGAGGCGATCATCACCGACGAACTGCAGAGCCTCGACCCTGATGCGCGCGTCGTCGGCGAGGAAGCCGCATCGGCCGATCCGTCGCTGATCGACACGGTCGCGCACGGCCGCGTGTGGCTGGTCGACCCGCTCGACGGCACGAACAACTTCGCCGCGGCACGCGAGCCGTTCGGCATGATGATCGCGCTGGTCGAAGACGGCGTGACGCAAGCGGGCTGGATCTACGCGCCCGTCACGAAACGGCTGTGTTTCGCGCGACGTGGTGGCGGCGCGTTCATCGACAGCGTGCGGGTCACGGCGGCGCCCCTAATCGACCGAGTGCCGGTCGCCACCTATTCCAATTACTGGTTCTCACCCGAGGAAGCCGCCGCGATCGAGACCGCGGCCACCGGCGTGCTCGACCTGCGTCACGGCCTGCGCTGCGCGGCGGCGCAATATGCCGCGCTGGTCGACGGCACGCACGACATTGCGCGGTTCGAGCGCATCTATCCATGGGATCATGCTGCGGGGGCGCTGTTCCTGACCGAAGCCGGCGGCCACGTCGCGCGCCCGGACGGTAAGCCTTATCGCCTGACCGACACCGGAAAGGGATTGCTCGCGGCTGCATCCGTCGAATTGTGGGAACGTGGCGCGCGCGTCTTAGGACAACGCCCAGCCTGACCGCACGGCGGCTGCGTGCCGGTCAGCGTCGTCGCCTCGACAGGACCTCGGACGCAGGTCCCAGGTCTTCCTGCGCAACGATCTCGGTAACGTCGGCCTTGCTCATTTCGCCCGAGCTAGGTGGACAAGGACCGTGGCGGTTGACCGACCCCGTCGGGGCCGCGCGCTCGACACCGATGAACTCGATGCGAAATACATGTCCGAGCAACCACGGTCCGACCGACGCATGCTGTCGTGCCTTGTCGCGATCGATCAGTGCGAACGACGAGTCTCGCGCGATCGCGGCGACGTCGCCGTCTTCATAAAAACGTTGTGCTTCAAACTCGTTGACGAACACACCCGTCATGCGGCGTGAGGCAGACGGTGCTCCCCACGCGCATCGATCAACCGGCGCTGCCGCCTGGAGCAGCAGCGCCGCGAGGATCACGCCAGCTCACCCTCGAGCCATGCCTTGATCCGGCCCTTGGGCTCCGCACCCACCTTGGTCGCGGCCGGCACACCGCCCTTGAACAGAATCATCGTCGGGATACCGCGCACGCCGTACTGGCCGGGCGCATCGGGGTTCTCGTCGATGTTGATCTTGGCGATCGTCACCTGCTCGCCCAACTCGTCGGACAATTCCTCCAGGCTCGGCCCGATCATCTTGCACGGCCCGCACCACTCGGCCCAGAAATCGACCAGCACGGGCTTGTCGGCCGACAGCACGTCGTTCTGGAAGCTGGCGTCGGTGATCTTCTTGGTAGCCATGTCAAACTCCTTGTTCGCTGCGTCATCTAGGATGCCGTTGCCGGACCCTCAACCATCCGCGACCAAGCTTTGCTCCGCCGCCGCCAAGCCGCGCTTGCCGCGCGCGAGCGCCGCATCGTCGAGCGCGATCAGCACCGGCCCACCGCTGTAGAGCAAGGCCACCTCGATCGCGTGATCGGGAAAGATCACTGCGAGCGCCGCCTGGTACGCCGCCATCTGTTTGATGTGATAGTCGGGCACCGCCGACGCGTCGCGCGGCACCTGCCGACCGGTCTTGTAGTCGATCACGCGGACGCGGGTGTCGCCGATCAGCAGCCGGTCGACCGTGCCCGAGACGACGCGCCCGTTCGGCAAGACCGCGCTGATCGGCGCCTCGACCAGAGCCTCCGGCCCGAACAGATCGGCGAAGGCGGGATCATCCAGCACGCGCAACACCGGCGCGACGATCGCCGGCCGGTCCGCCACCGGCACCTCGCGCGAGGCGAGCCACGCATCCGCCGCCCCCTCGCGCGCCGGCGGCGCGACCGCCGGCAGCCGCTCGAACAGCGCGTGCATCAGCGTGCCGCGCTCAGCTGCGGCCTGCATCTCGGGCGTCGGCGGTGCGTCGCCCGCGTCGTCCTCGCCCAGCGACGAGGGCGCGAGCGGGCGCGGCGGGCGCTGTTCCTCGGGTGCCGGCGTACGCGCCCAGGCAGGCAGCGGCAGTTCGTCGCGCGCTTCCGCCGCTCTCGCACGGCGCACCGGCACCGGCGCGCGTGGCTTGGTGCCGTGAAACACGCGCGGCTCACCGTCCGCCTTCGCCACACCCAATTCATCGAGCGTCCGCTCGGTCACCGCGTACCAGCTCGCGGGCGGCGCCTCGCCCTTCCATTTGGCGCTGAGCGAGCCGGTCACCACCAGCCGCTCCTCCGCGCGGGTCGCCGCGACGTAGAACAGCCGCCAATGCTCCTCGCGCTCGCGCCGTTCGGTCTCAGCCAGCGCCGCGTCGACCTCGCCCGCGCGCTCGGCCTTGCGAGGACGGAACACCGGTATCGGCTCGTCGAGCCCACCCGGCTGCCACATCACGGTCGAGCGCGGCGCCGAGTCGGGGTCCGCGGTCGCGTCCGCCAGGATGACGAGCGGTGCCTGCAACCCCTTCGCCCCGTGCGCGGTCATCACGCGCACCGCGTCGAGCGGCGCGGCGGCGTCGCGCACGATCTCCACCTCGTCGCGCTCGAACCAGTCGAGGAAGCGTTGCAGCGACGGCGTCGTCGTGGTCTCGAAATCGAGCGCGGCGTTGAGCAATTCCTCGATCGGATCGCGCGCTTCCTCGCCCAGCCGCGACAGCAATTTGCGCCGTCCCTCCAGCGGCCCCGACAGGATCATCTCCAGGAACTGGTACGGCGTGCGGAAGTCAGCGCGCGCCAGCATCAGCTCCAGGTCGCCGAGCAGCGACGGCGCCGTCTCAGTTAGGTGTCGCCACAACGTTCCCTTGCGCGGCACCGCGCGCGCCAGCAACTCGTCCTGCGTCCAGCCGATCAGCGGCGAGACGAGCAGGCTGGCGAGGCTCAAATCGTCGTCGGGTTGCAGCACGAAGCGGATCGCGGCGAGCAGATCCTGCACCGCGAGCGGCGCGCTCAACCGCAACCGGTCGACGCCCGCGACCGGCACACCCTCGGCATAGAGCCGCGCGACCAGCAGTTGCGCCAGCTCGCCGCGCCGCTTGACCAGGATCATCACGTCCTCGGGCCTGAGCGCACGCCCCTTGCTCTCCAGCATCAGACCGCCATCAAGCCAGCCGCGCACCAGCTTCGCGATCCGCGTCGCGTTGGCGCGCACCGCGTCATCGATCCAGCCCTCTTCGCCGCCTTCCTCCGCCTCACTCGCGCCGGCGGCGATGGCGGGGATCAGTATCACCTGCCCCGGCCCGGCGATGCGGCTGCCGTGCGGCGGGATCATGTCCTCACCCGCGAACTGCGCCGGCCCGACATGCTCGATCGCCGCGTCGACGAACTCGAGCACCGGCGCGGTCGAGCGGAACGAGTCGACCAGCGACAGGCGGTCGAATGGAAGCCCGCGCTCATCGGCCGGCATGTCGTTGTCGCCCGCGACCATCGCCGCACGTGCCTCAAAATAGCGCTCCGCCGCCATGAAGTTGACCGGATCGGTCCCCTGGAAGCCGAAGATCGCCTGCTTGGTGTCGCCGACCGTGAACAGCGTCCGGACCGATGGCGCATAGACGCCGCGCCCGACGAAATACTCGTCCACCAGCGCGCGGATGATCGTCCACTGCGCAACGTTTGTGTCCTGCGCCTCGTCGACCAGCACGTGCTCGGTGATCTGGTCGAGCTTGTAGCGGATCCACTCGCCGATCCCCTCCTGCCTGAGCAGGTTGACCGTCGCGCGGATCAGGTCGTCGAAATCGACCGCCCCTGCGCGCCGCTTCGCCGCCGCATAGCCGCGCGCATACTCGCGCCCGACCTCCAGCGCCGAGCCGAGCAGGTCGGCGTAGGCGGCACGCACCTGCAAACCCAGCAGGTCGGCGCACGCGTTGCCGAGCTCCTCCGCGAGCGCGACGTAATCGGCTTCCGCCGCGATCAGCTTCGCCGACGCCTTGCGCGGCTCGCCCGTGCCGGTACGCACCACCGCCATCAACGCGCCCAGCCGCTCGACCCGTCCCGCCGCGTCCGCCGCGAGCCAGGCGGCGACCGCGTCGGCATGCTTCAACCCGGTCGCCGTACCCCAGGCTGCGTTGGCCGCGGCGATGCGCCGGATCGCACGCTCGTCCAGCCCCGCGCACCGCTCGCGCACGTGCGCCGCGATGTCGCCCAGCGGCACACCCAGCGCGCCGCGGATGAACGCGGCGATCCCGCTCGGCAGCGCCTCCAGCGCGCTGCCGGCGCGCGCGCACTCGTGCAGGAACTGCTCCGCGCCCTGCTCACCCAGCCGGACGCTCAGCGCGCCGATCGTCGCGACCGGCGCGTCGCGTCCTTCACGCTCGGCCGCGACCAGCATGTCGGACAATGCCTGCCGCCTGAGCAGCGCTTCCTCGCGCGGCTCGATCGGGCGGAAGCCGGGGACGAACCCCGCCTCGACCGGAAATGACGCGAGCAGGCTCTGGCAGAAACCATGGATCGTCAGGATGCGCAGGCCGCCGCCGGGCGCATCGAGCACCTTGGCGAACAAGGTGCGCGCGCGCGCGATCTGCCGCGGATCGCCCGGCTCGCCCAAGGCCCGCAGGTCCGAGAACAGCGCGGTGTCGTCCATTCGCACCCAGGCGGCGAGCCGCCGGCTGATCCGCGCGGTCATCTCCGCCGCGCCCGCCTTGGTGAAGGTCAGGCACAGGATCGCCGACGGATCGGTCCCGCCCAGCAGCAGGCGGAACACGCGTGCCGCCAGCACCTGCGTCTTGCCCGTCCCGGCCGAGGCGGACAGCCAGACATGCGCGTCGGGGTTGCTCGCGCGCTGCTGGTCACCCTGCAGCGCCGGCAATGGTGCGAGCGCGTCAGCGTTCACGGCCATACCATTCGTCGCGGCGCATCAGCTGGTCGTATTCCGCGAACGGCGCGAACTCGGGATGGAGCTTGGCGACGAACGCTTCCTCGCCGGTCAGCCAGCGCGCCGCCGCTTCCGCGAAGCTGTCGCGCGCGGCACGGGTGAAATCGTCGGTCATGATGCGCCCGTTCTTGCCCGCCGGATCGGCCGGGCTGGTCACCGCGCCGAACCCGTCGCGTCCTTTCGCGAGCGACCAATATTCGAACCCGCCCGCGCGGCCCTCAACGCCCTCGAACGCGCCTTCCTCCGCCATCGCGCCGAGCAGCCCCAGTTGCAGGTTGAACCCGCCGCGCACCGCCGCGACCGACGGCGCCTTGCCGGTCTTATAGTCGACGACGACGATCGATCCGTCCGCGGCGCGGTCGACACGGTCGAACCGGCCGGTCAGCTTGATCCCCGACAGCATCGTGTACCCCTGCCCCTCCGCCGCCAGAATATCGCGCCCCTCGGCACGGTTCGCCTGCATCGTCGCCGCGATCCACTCGATCCCCGCGATCAGCCGCGGTTGCCACAGCGCACGCAGCAGCGGGTGCGCCGCGGGGTCGTCGAGCATCGCCAGCGCGCGCGGCACCAGCCGGTCGGGCGCGCAGGCATCGTGCTTGGCCCATTCCTCCAGCACGCCGTGAACCGCCGTGCCGCGCCACGCCGCACTCGGATCGGCATCAACCGCGTCGAGCGGCATCAGCTTAAGAATACGTCGCGCGTAAAAGGCGAACGGATCGGCCTTCAGCCGGTCGACCTCGGTGACCGAGATGCTGGTCGGCCTGAGCTCGGCGCCTGGGCTCGGCGCGGGCCGCTCGGCGGGCATGGGCGTCGCGCCGTCGTCGAGCAGCCGCGTCCAGCGTTCCAGCCGGTGCGCGCGCACGAACCGCTCGCCCGCCATCGCCTCCAGCCGCAACCAGAAGCGCGACGCGAGCGCGGGGCTGCGCGCATCGCGCCGGCTACGCGTGATCAGCACGCGCGGCGCACCCAGTCCCTGTCCGAAATCGTGCGCCGCGGTGCCGATCGCGCGCTGCAAGCCCGACAGGCCCAGCTCGGCGCGGATGCGCGGCGCGAGCCACGGATCGGGCGGCGGGTTGCCCGGCCACACGCCCTCATTCAACCCGCCCAGGATCATCAGGTCGGCGGTCTGCAACCGCGCCTCTATCAAGCCGTAGATCGCGAGCCGGGGATGCTCGCCCTGGATCTGCCTGACCGCGACCTCGTCCATCAGCAATCGCAGCAGCGGCGCGAACCCCGCCGCCGACGCGTTCGCGGGCCCGAGCGGCGCCTGCCGCTCCAGGTTGGTCAGCAACTCGGCCGCGCATCGCCCGGCGGGACCGCGCCATACCTCGTCGCCCGCGAGCGCCTGCGCCGACTCGCGCAGGCCCGCGACCAGCTCGGGCAGGCTCGCCGTTTCGCGTCCGAACACCGCGGCGACCGGCTCGAGCAGCGCGCGCGCTTCTTCCCACCACGGCAGCGCGGCGCGGCGCAACTCGCGCTCGCGCTCGCGCTCCGGCCCGTCGTTCAGATGCGCGGTGATCCCCGCGAGCCCCGGCGCCGGGCGCGGTCCGCGGAGCGCACGGTCGAGCCGGCGCACCCCCTCCAGCCAACGCCCGCGCGCCTCGCCACTCCTGACCAACGGATGCTTGAGCAGCGTCAACAGCGCCATCGGCGCGAAATCCTGCGCCGCCGCCTCGACGATCGCGGTCAACAGCGTGCCCGGCGGCAGGATTGACAGCGCGCGCCCGGCGCTGTCGTCGATTGGAATGTTCCACCGTTCGCAATGCGCCGCCACCCGCCGCGCCAGCGCGCGATCGGGGGTGACGAGCGCCGCGGTCCGCCCAGGCTGCTCGATCCATTCGCGCATCGCCAGCGCGATCGCCTGTGCTTCCTCGGCCGGGGTCGCGAGTTCGGCCGCCTCGACCCCGGTGAGCCGCCGCTCGGATGCGTCGAGGTGGGTCCACTTGCCGGTAAAATCGGCCGGGGCCAGCGCGTTGGCGATCGCGCGGCCACGCACTGCGCTCGCGTCATGGTCGCTGCCGCCGAGCCAGGTGCGCACCTCACCGCGCCCCACGCCCATGCGATCGAGGATCAGCTTCAAATGAAATTGCGGATGCACCTCGATCGCGCGCCGCCGCATACCCGTTACCGGGTCGGGCAGGTGCGGGCCCAGCACCTCCCATTCCTCCTCGGGCATGCGCGTGTCGAGGTTGGCGAATGCGACCATCCCCTGCGGCAATCCCGCCACCACGCGCAGCAGCCGCGCGATCGCAGGCGCAGGGTCGGTGATGCCGACCGCGCAGACGAAGCCGCCCGGCGGCGTCTCACGCCAGCGCGCCGCCTGCGCGTCGAGCAGCTTGATGCGCCGCACCCCCGCTTCGATCCGCCCCAGCCGCTCGCGTGTCGTGGGCCAGCGATCGAGCACGATGCGGAACAGCTCCAGCGCGCGCTGCCAATGCTCGGTCAGCCCCTCGCCCGGGTCGATCTCGGCCAGCCGCGCCGGGTCCACCTCCTCGACGATCAACTGGTCGAGCGTCCGCGCCAGATCGCCCGCCAGCCGCACCGCTTCCGCCGCATCGACCGGGTGTCCGACGCGCGCGCGCTCCTCCTCGACCATGCGCGCGAGCACCATGCGGCGCTGGAGCGGGTCGATCGCGGGCGGCAGCAGCGGCGTGACGCCCGCGGGGTCGAGTGCGGCACCCAGCGCCTCACCCAAATCATCGCCCGCCAGACTGACGATCCGCGGCAGCAGCAGCGCACCGCCGCTCGCGCGCACGAACGCGCGCGTCATCGCGATCCCGGCGCGCTTGTTGGGCACCAGCACGAGGCCCCGCGCGAGCGTCAGCCGATCACCGCCGAACCGTCGCAGCAATCCCGCCACCGCCGCATCGGCGATCGCCCGGTGCGCCGGAATGGTAAAAAGGTGGAGCCCGCGCGCCTCGTTCACCGGCGCTCAGCCATCCGCCAGGATCGCCTCGGTCCGCGCAATCGCGCCCGGCGTGCCGACGTCGAACCACAATCCCTGATGCACCACCCCGAACGCGCGCCCCGCCGCGATCGCGCGGTCCCAGAACAGGTTGGTCGAGAACGGACCCTCTGGCCAGTCGGCGATCACGCGCGGCGACAGGATCTGCACGCCGGTATAAACAAACGGCGCGACACGGCCCGGCCGGCGCCGCCCGGTGATCCTGCCGGCTGCATCGATGTGGAAATCTCCCTGGCCGCGGTGGTTGTGCGCGCGGGCATACGGCACCAGCAGCAACAGCGCGTCCATCGCGTCGTCGTCCCAACGCGACGCCAGCAGCCGGATCGCGTCGGTCGGCCCGTCGAGCCACAGATTGTCGCTATTGACGACCAGGAACGGCGCGTCGCCCAGCATCTCGCGTGCCTTGACCAGCCCGCCGCCGGTTTCGAGCAACTGCGCGCGCTCGTCGGACACGATGATGTCGAGGCCCGAGACACGGTGCGTGACATGCGCCTCCAGCGCGTCGGCGAGATAATGGACGTTGACCACCGTGCGCTCGACGCCGGCATCGCGCAGCCGGTCAAACACGTGGTCGATCAACGGCTTGCCCGCGACCGGGATCAGCGGCTTGGGACGCAGCGCGGTCAGCGGGCGCATCCGCTTGCCCAGCCCCGCCGCCATCACCATCGCGGTCTTCGGCACGCCCGCATCGGGCACCGGGCGGATGTAGCGTGGGCGTGTCACGCCGCGCTTCCGCGCACGAGCATCGGGTCGCCGCGCAGCTCGGGCGGAATGTTCGCGTCGAACCAGCGCGCGACAGGGGCGAGCACCGGGTGGCTCAGGTCGCGCTCCAGATACGCCCAGACGCGCGGGCACAATGCCGGGTAGCGCGGCTTGCCGTCGCGCTGCCACAATCTCGTGAAGATGCCGACGATCTTCGCGTTCCGCTGCGCGCCGAGCACGTGATAGGCATCAAGGAACGCCGAACCCGCGTCCGTTGCCGCGGTGTAGCGCGCGAGCATTGCCTCCTCGATCGAGGGCTCCACGTCGCGCCGCGCGTCCTGCAGCAGCGACACGAGATCATAGGCCGGGTGCCCGGCCAGCGCGTCCTGAAAATCGAGCAACCCCAGCGACCGCTCCGGCCCGACCAGCATCAGATTCTCGGCATGATAGTCGCGCAGCACCGTCACCGGCTGCGCGGTCAGCGCGTGGTGCAGCACCTCGTCCCACGCCGCGCGGTAGCCGTCTCCGTCGACGGCCAACCCGATCGCGGGGCAGTACCATTCCACCAGCAACCCCGCCTCACGCTGCAACTCGGCGAGATCGTAGGCGCGCCAGTCACCCGCGGGATGGCGGTGCAACGCGACCAGCACGTCGACCGCCGCCGAGTAGAGCGGCATTAGTGCGTCGGCATTGGCGTCGACCGTTTCGCGCATGCGCACCTCGCCGAAATCCTCCAGCAACACCAGCCCGCGCTCGAGATCGATCGCGTGGATCGCAGGGGCAGCGAACCCGCGCTCGTTCAGCCACTGCGCCACGCCGATGAACGGGCGCGGGTCCTCGTGCGGCGGCGGCGCATCCATCAGTACCGCACGACGCCCCCCCGCCTCGACGCGAAAGTAACGCCGGAACGAGGCGTCACCCGCCAACGGCTCGATCGTGGCGCCGTGCCAGCCAGCGCTGTCGAGAAACGCGGCGGCGTGCGGCGGCGGCATCATGTCGCCGGAAATCATCTCGGTGCCCATCGCCGCTCCCATGCCGCCGACGCGTGCCAAGTCAAGCTGCGCCCGCCGGCTGGTGCGCGCGCGAAGGTCAGGTGCAGCGGATCGCGCCAGATGCTCGCCGGCACGCGCTCGGGCCACTCGACCAGTAGCGCCGAATCGTACAGCGCGTCGTCGAGCCCCAGCTCCTCCAGTTCCCCCGCGTCCTCGATCCGGTACAAATCGGCGTGCACCACCGGCAGGCGCACCTCGGGCAGTGCATAAGGCTGCAGAATCGCGAACGTCGGGCTCGGTGCCTCGCCCGCCAGCCCCAGGCCTGCCAACACGCCGCGCGCGAAGCTCGTCTTGCCCATCCCGAGTCGGCCCGACAGCAGCACGACGTCGCCCGCGCGCAGCACCGGCGCCAAGCTACGCCCCAGCGCCTCCGTCGCCGCCGCGTCCGCCAGGAACAATTCACCGCTCATCGCCGCGGCAACTCGACCGTGACGAGCGAGCCCTGCCCCGGCTCGCTCACCAGCGACACCGTGCCGCCGTGCGCCTCGACGAACTGTTTCGCGAGCGGCAGGCCGAGCCCCAGCGCGCGCTCCTGCCCCGGGGTGATGCCGGGCTGCGCGAAACGGTCGAACGCGCGCGCCGCCTCCTCCGCGGTCATCCCCGCTCCGTCGTCGGAGACGACGATCCGCGCGCGCTTGGAATCGCCATCGACGTGGAGCAGCACGCGCCCGCCGGCGCGCGTCGCGCCGACCGCGTGGCGCAGCAGATGCTCGACCGCCTCGCGGATGCGGCGACGATCGGCGTGGACGCGCCCGGCGGTACGCTGCACCTCGACCACGAACTCGATCCGGTGCCGCCTGGCCGATGCGGTCAGCGCGTCCGCCGCCGCGCGCACCACCGCGCCGAGCTCGAGATCCTCGCGCTCCAGCGTCGCGCTGTCCGCCTGCGTGAGATCGAGCACGTCGTCGATCAGCACGCCCAATCGCTCGACCGAGTCGAGGATCGCGTCGACATAGGCGATCGCCTCACCCGACAGCGTTCCCGCATAACCACCGTGCAGCATCTCGGCGAACCCGCTGATCGAGGTCAGCGGCGTACGCAATTCGTAGCTCATGTTGGCGACGAACGCAGTCTTGACCCGGTCCGCTGCCTCCAACGCCTCGTTGCGGTCGCGCAGCGCCTGCTCGATCCGGCGGCTGTCGGAGATGTCGAGCATCGTCACCAACGCGTTGCCGTCGGGCAGCGGCACCGCCGCGAACTCGAAGTGGCGCCCATCAGCCAGTGCGACCCGGCCGCCGCGCTGCTTGCGCTCGACCGTCGCGTAGCGGACCAGCTCGGAGACGAGCGCGGCGCGCGCCTGGTTGGCGAGCTGCGGCGCGAGCCGCTCGGCGATCGCGTCGACGCGCGGGTGCCCGGCGAGGAACTCCTCCTCGAAATTCCACAGCGCGCGAAAACGGTTGTTCCACAATTGCAGCCGGCCATCGGCGGCGAACACGCCCAGCGCCTCGAACAGATTGTCGAACGTCGCGGTGCGCACCCGCAGCAACGTGTCGCGCGCGCTGGCGAGTTGCACCTGCTCGGTCCGGTCCTCGAAGATCAGCAGCAGCCCGCCGTCGGGCAGCGGTTGCGCCACGACGCGCAAGTGCGTGCCGCCGGGCAGATGCCAATTCTCCTCCGCCGCGCCATCCGCGTTCAGGAACCAGCCGCGCCGCTCCGCCTTCCACCCCGGAAAGTCGCGCACCTCGGGCACGCGCCCGGCCTCGCGCATGCGTTCCAGCACGCGGTCGAACTCGGGCCGGTCCGACAACCACTCACGCCGCATCGCGAACATGCGCCGGAACGGCTGGTTGCAGAAGATCAGACTCCGGTCGCGCCCGAACTGTACCACGCCCGCGGACAATCGGTCGAGCATCGCGCGTTGCGCCTCGGCGAAGCGCTTCTCGCGCGCATTTGCCTGTTCCAGCTCCTCGATATCGATCGCAAAACCGGCGACCCCGCCGACCGGCAGCGGCACGTCGAAGAGCTTGAGCGCGCGTCGCGCCCCACCGATCGTCGCCGGCAGCACGCGCTCCTGCGGTCGCCCGCTGTCGCGCGCCGCGATCGCACCCGCGCGCGGTCCGCCCTGCCCCGACCCTTCGGTCAGCTCCAGCCCGCGCGCGATCACGCTCGCCGCATCGCGCGCCTCGACCGCGGTGACGTAGGCGGAGTTGACCATGGCGAGCTGCAGGTCGGCGTCGCGGTACCACATCGGCAGTGGTGCCGCCTCGATCAGGCCGCTCAGCGCCGCGAATGCCTCGTTCAGTTCGGCCGTTTCCTCGCGCAGCCGCGCGACCTGTTCCTCGCTCGCGGTCACGTCGCTGAACCACAGCACCAGCTCGTCACTGCGCCGCTCGCCGGTGACGCGCAACGCACGCGCATTATCACGCGTGCGAACGACGCGTGCGAACGGACGCGCGGCGCGACGCAGCGCGTCCACGTCGCGGGTCAGCCCCGCCACCTCGTCCGCCGCGAGCCCCCAGTCTGCCGCACGAAGCTCCGACACGCTGCGTGGCGCGCTCGACCAGCCGAGCCACTCGGCCACGCGCGGGGCAACCTCGATCCCCCCGTCCGACCGGATCAGCAGCGACTGCGCTGGAGCAGAGGCGAGCAACGCCGTCAGCCGCACATGTGCATGAACCAACCCGGCAGCGGCCGCACGCGCTCGCAGACCTGCGGCGAGCATATAGGCTGCCAGCGCTACGAAGATCGCGAGCACCGCACCCGCGGCGACGAAGGTCCATCCTCCGCTCACGATCATGCTGGTGTCGATCTCGGCATCATGACAGCCCTATCCCGCTTGCCTCACCCCAGCAAGAATGCGGCGTGCTGTTGGCAGGTGTTGCACGATCGTCACATTTGTAAGTTATTACGGGCAGTGATGTTGCCGTACCTATCCTCTTCTGACCGGCGCGCATAAACGCGGGGCGAACCCATCGGTCAGCGATGCTGCCCGACTGCCGTTCAAGGTATTCGAGAGGATTTCGATGATATCGTCTTCACGCCAGCGTCTGCTGGCCACCACTCTTCTGGCTGGCGCTACGCTGGTTGCCACGCCGAGCTTCGCGCAGGACGCAGCAAACCCGGCACGCGCCGCGCAGACTGGCGCGGCGAGCGAAGCAGAGGCGTCGGCACCCGATGCGACGCAGGGGCAAGGCGGTGTTAACGCTCAAGATGCCACGACCACAAGCACGACGGACCCCGCCGCGGAGGCAAACGGAGCCGCTGGTCAGGGCGACGAGCCCGCAGGCGATATCGTCGTCACCGGGTCGCGTATCGCGTCACCGTCGGCGACGGCTGCGTCACCGCTGCAGGTAATCGGTGCGGCACAGATCCAACAGTCCGGCGTCATCAACGTTCAGGACGTGCTGCTGCAGAATCCGACCTTTGGCGTTCCGAGCGTCAGCCGCACCAATTCGAGCTTTTCGACCCAGGGCGCTGGCATCGCAACGGTCAACCTGCGTAACCTTGGCGAGGACCGCACGTTGGTCCTGGTCAACGGTCGACGCTTCGTCTCGGGGCTGCCGGGCAGCCAGGCGGTCGACCTGAACGTCATTCCGACGCAGTTCATCGAACGTATCGATACCCTGACCGGTGGCGCTTCGGCGGTGTACGGATCGGACGCGGTCGCAGGCGTCGTTAACTTTGTCTACAAGACCAAGTTCGACGGCCTGCAGCTCGACGCGCAGACCGGGATTTCGCAGTACGGCGATGGTTTCGATCGTCAGGTCAACCTGCTGGCGGGCAAGAACTTCGCCGACGGTCGCGGTAACATCATGGTGTTCGGCGGCTATTCGAAGCAGGGCACCGTGTTGAAACGCGATCGCTCCACCGAGGCAGGCTCGAGCGCCGTTGATCGCACCAGCCTTGCCAATCTGACCGGCCTCGACGCCGACCTTTTCACGCCGGTCGAGCTGCTGTCGGGCTTCACACCGGGTGGCCGCTTCTACGCGGGCGATCGCACCTTCAGCTACGGCAACGACAACGTGTTGCGCGACTGCACCGACGTTAGCTGCGGCGGCTTCAATCGTTCCGACTTCCGGTACCTGGCGGTTCCGGTCGAGCGGTACACGGCCGCCATGCGCGGTAACTTCGAAGTGTCGTCAGCGCTGAACCTTTTCGTCGAGGGCAATTACGCGAAGACGAAGGCGAATACGGAAATCGAGCCGTTCCCGTTGTCTTCCGATCTCGTGAACCTGTCGAACGGCGGCAACATCAACGTCGAGAATCAGTTCGGTCGCAATCCGTTCGTCCCCGATGCGATCTATAATGCGGCGACCGACACGGACGGCGACGGTTACCGCGACATCTATTTTGATCGACGCTTGGCTGATTTCGGGCCACGGACCAGCCGCTCAAACCGCGACTTGTTCCGCATCGCGGGCGGTGCGAACGGCAAATTCGGCGCGACCGAACAGTTCAGCTACGAAGTGTACGGCATCTACGGCCAGACCAAGGACAGTCAGGTCGGCAGCGGACAGTACGACAGCCGCCGTTTCCTGCAGGCGCTGAATTCCTATCGTAACCCGGTAACGGGCGCGATCGAATGCGTGGATGCGGCTGCGCGTGCCGATGGCTGCGTGCCGGCCAACCTGTTCGGCATCAACAGCCTCGCACCCGCTGCGGCATATATCGAGGCGCCAACGACGCTTGACTCCAAGGTGACGCAGACGGTCGCTGGCGGCAACGTTTCGGGCAAGCTGTTCTCGCTCTTCGGCGCCGACCCGATCGGGTTCAGCGTTGGTGGGGAATATCGCCGCGAGACGAGCTCAAACGCGTTCGATCTGCTGACGCAACAAGGCCTGAACGGCAACAACGCGCTTCCGTCGACGCGGGGCAGCTTTCACCTGTTCGAAGGGTTCGGCGAGACGATCGTTCCGCTGCTGCAGGATCGGCCTTTCTTTCATTCGCTGTCGATCCGGGGCGCGGTGCGCGTATCGGACTATTCGACGATCGGCACGACGGTCAGCTACAATTACGGCGGTGAATGGGCACCGATCCAGGATGTTCGCTTCCGCGTGATGCAGGCGCGTTCGGTGCGGGCGCCGAACATCAATGAGCTGTTCCAACCGGCGCAGCAGGATTTCCCATCGGGTCTGCAGGATCCGTGTCTGGGCGTTACCGCCAACACGGCGGGCACGCTGGGCACGCAGTGCCGCGCGGCCGCGGGCGTTGCCGCCAACATCGCGGCGAACGGCGCGTTCACGGGCAATCAGGCCGATCTGCAGGGGATCACCAGCTTTGGCGGCGGCAACCCGGCTCTTCAGGAAGAAAAGGGCGACTCCTTTACCGCCGGTGTCGTAATCAACCCGCGCTCGATTGCGGGACTGCGCAACCTCGTAGTCACGGTTGATTATTATAACATCCGCATCAAGGACGCGATCGTCAGCACGCCGCTGCAGTTCATCCTGAACCAGTGCTACAATGGAGGCCTGCAGCAATTCTGCGATCTGATCGTCCGTCGTGCTGCTCCGGTTGGGCCCAACAGCGCTGGATCATTGGACGAGGTCAACACCTCGCCGGTGAACAGCGGCGGCGTGAAGACGTCGGGCCTCGACGTGGTCGTGGACTGGCGCACCAACCTCGCTAATCTCGGGCTGGCAGGTAATCTGAACCTGAAGGGCTCGTACACGCACCTGATCAGCGGCTATACTATCCCGGCTCCGGGTGCCGAGCGTGACTATTTCGCGGGTGAGCTCGGCGCATCGCGCGACCGCTTCACGGTCGTGTCCGGTTACGACCTCGACGGCGTTGGCCTGACGGTTACGGGCACGTGGCTGGGCCAGGCTAGCCTGGACGATCAGTTCACCGGTGCACGGCCGGGCAGCAACATCGCGTACCGCGTCCGTCCGCAATTCTACCTCGACTCGCAGCTGCGTTTCCGGACGGCCGACAATTTCGAGTTCTACGTCGGCGGGTTCAACCTCCTGAACAACAAGCCTCCGTTCGTCGCGGACATCGGCTCGGATGCGGGTCAGGATACCTATACCAGCGCGTACGATCCGCTTGGCCGCCGCTACTATGCTGGGTTCCGCCTCAGCTTCTGAGCCGCACCCGATCGGGTATTTGAAAAGGCGCCGCGGATCGAACCGCGGCGCCTTTTTTTTGCTCGCGACCGAAACAAATAAGCGGGAACGAAAAAGGGCGGAGCCGAAGCCCCGCCCTTCCTAAGCGCCAGCGTGTATGCTGGTGATCAGTAACGGTAATGATCCGGCTTGAACGGGCCTTCCACCGGCACGCCGATGTAGCCCGCCTGCTTCGGGGTCAGTTGCGACAGCTTCACGCCCAGCTTCTCCAGGTGCAGCGCCGCGACCTTTTCGTCGAGGTGCTTGGGCAGGACGTAGACCTGGTTCTGATAGTTCTCACCCTTGGTCCACAGCTCGATCTGCGCGAGCGTCTGGTTGGTGAAGCTCGCCGACATGACGAACGACGGGTGGCCGGTCGCACAACCCAGGTTCACCAACCGGCCCTTCGCCAGGATGATGATCTGCTTGCCATCGGGGAACTTAACCAAGTCAGTGCCCGGCTTGACCTCGGTCCACTCGTAATTGTCGAGCGCCGCAATCTGGATCTCGCTGTCGAAGTGGCCGATGTTGCACACGATCGACATCGGCTTCATCGCCTTCATGTGATCGGCGGTGATGACGTCGGCGTTGCCGGTTGCGGTGCAGAAGATATCGGCGCGCTTGACCGCCTCATCCATCGTCACGACCTCGAAGCCTTCCATCGCGGCCTGAAGCGCGCAGATCGGGTCGATCTCGGTCACCATCACGCGCGCGCCGCCGTTGCGCAAGCTCTGCGCCGAACCCTTGCCGACGTCACCGAAGCCCGCAACGCACGCGACCTTGCCCGCCAGCATCACGTCAGTCGCCCGACGGATCGCGTCGACCAGCGATTCCTTGCAGCCGTACAGATTGTCGAACTTCGACTTGGTCACCGAGTCGTTGACGTTGATCGCGGGGAACGGCAGCTCGCCCTTCTTCGCGATCTCGTACAAACGGTGGACGCCGGTCGTCGTCTCTTCCGACACGCCCTTGAGGTTCTTGACCGTCTCGGTAAGGTAACCCGGCTTCTTGGCGATAAATGCCTTGAGCGCGCGCTGGAACTCGACCTCTTCGGCGTTCTCGGGCTCGCCCAAGCTCTCACCGCGCTCGAGCTTCGCACCCCAGAGCGCGAACATCGTGGCGTCGCCGCCGTCGTCGAGGATGATGTTGGCGGTCTGGCCGTTGCCGTCATCCCAGTCGAAGATGTTACCGACATAATCCCAGTAATCGGCCAGGCTCTCGCCCTTGACCGCGAACACCGGAATGCCTGCCGCCGCGATCGCGGCCGCCGCATGATCCTGGGTCGAGAAGATGTTGCACGTCGCCCAGCGCACGTCGGCACCGAGCGCGGTCAGCGTCTCGATCAACACCGCGGTCTGGATCGTCATGTGGAGCGAGCCGGTGATCCGCGCGCCCTTGAGCGGCTGCGACGCGCCGAACTCCTCGCGCAGTGCCATCAGACCCGGCATCTCGGTTTCGGCAATCTCGATCTCCTTGCGACCGAAATCGGCGAGGCCGATGTCTGCGATGACGTAATCGTTGTTGTCCAAAACGGGGGCGGTCGCCACGGCGTTTCTCCAATCGTGTGAGGCCGCCCAAGGTGAACACACGCACCGGACGACATGCCGGGCGCTTTAGCGACGCCAGCGCGACCGGGCAAATATAAAGATATCTTTATATGTCGAGTGAGGTCAGCCAGCCCAAGGGCTAGGCCGACCGCACTCGACCGGCCGGCGGCGCCCAAGCGCCGACCGACGACGCGGGATTAACTCCCGCGTCGCGAGCCTCTACAGAGCAGCACCTAAGCCCGCCCTCCTTCAAACCCCAGCAAGCGCGGATCGACGCCCGCCACCCGGAAGCCACGTCGCCAGCGCTCCTCCGCCGGCGTCTCGAACAGCATCGCGTCGTCGTCGGCAACGTTGAGCCAGCCGTGTCGCGTCAATTCCTCATCGAGCTGCCCCGCGCCCCAGCCCGCGTAACCGAGTGCGACGATCCAGCGCGACGGCCCCGTCCCGCCGGCGATCGCGCGCAGCACGTCGAGCGTGCTCGACAACGACCAGCGCCCCGCGACCGACAGGGTGTCCTGCCCGCCCCAGTCGGTCGAGTGGAGCACGAACCCGCGCCGCGCCTCTACCGGGCCACCGAAATGCACCGGCGCGTTAGGTGCAGCGCCCGGCGCGATCTCGAGCTGTTCCAGCACGTCGTGGAGGCCCAGGCCGTTGATCGTCACGCCAACACCGATCCCCAGCGCGCCGTCCTCGTCGTGGCTGCACATCGCGATCACCGAATGTTCAAAGCGCGGATCGCCGATCCCCGGCATGGCGAGCAGGAACTGTCCGGTCAGATAGCGCGTCTCTTCCATCCACATAGTCTAGGCACGTGCACGCGCGTGCGCCAAGACTTGTGTTAGCTGATCCCCCGCGCGACAGCGTGGTCACCGATCTCACAGGAGTAACACGAACATGACGATCAGCGTCGGCGAGCGACTGCCGCAGGTAAAGCTCACCAAGATGACCGCCGAAGGCCCCGAGCCGGTCGACACGGGCGATTACTTCAAGGGCAAGCGCGTCGCGCTGTTCGCGGTCCCCGGTGCATTCACCCCCACGTGCTCGGCCAAGCACCTGCCCGGCTTCGTCGACAAGGATGCCGACCTGAAGGCCAAAGGCATCGACGAAATCGTGTGCACCTCGGTCAATGATCCATTCGTGCTGGGCGCGTGGTCGAAATCGTCGAACGCTGACGGTGTGACGATGCTGGCGGACGGCAACGGCGACTTCGCGGAAGCGCTGGGCCTCACGATGGACGGCAGCAAGTTCGGCATGGGCAAGCGCAGCCAGCGTTATTCGATGGTCGTCAACGACGGCACGGTCGAGCAATTGAACGTCGAGGGTCCGGGCGAGTTCAGCGTCAGTTCCGCCGATCACATGCTCGGCCAGCTCTGATCAACGGCGGCGAGGCAGCGGGCGGCGTCAACGCGCCGCCCGCTTTGTTCGGCTAGCGGACTTGAAAGCGCAACACACCGGGCATAATCGCTGGTGATGACTGCTGCCGACATCGTCCGCGAACTGGACCGCCTCTACACCGCCTCGGTCGAACGGCTGAAAACCGCCGTTGCTGCCTATATCGCCGATCGCACCGAGCCCGACCCGGCGTGGCGCAAGGACGGCTCGTTCGCTTATCCCGAAATCCGTATCCGCTTCTCGGGCGCGCCGTCGCGCACCGCGCCGCCGCGCTCGTTCGGCCGCCTCGTCACACCAGGCGAGTACCGGATCAGCGTGACCAAGCCCGATCTGTTCCGCGATTACCTCGTAGAGCAATTGACCTTCCTGATCGAGGATTACGAGGTCCAGGTCGACGCGGTGCCGGGACGGCAGGAGATCCCCTTCCCCTACGTGCTCGACGCCGGCAGCGCCTTGAGCCTCGACCAAGTGTCCGCCGCCGAGCTCGCGCGCTGGTTCCCGACCACCGAGCTCGCGTACATCGGCGACGAGATCGCCGACGGCCTGTGGGCATCGTTCGACGGCACGCGCCCGCTCGCGCTATTCGACGGGCTGCGCACCGATTTCAGCCTCGCGCGACTGCGCCATTATACCGGCACTCCGCCCGAGCACGTCCAGCGCTACGTGCTGTTCACCAATTACCACCGATACGTCGACGAGTTCGTCCGTTGGGCCGCGGCACAGGTCGGCGGCAACTCGCGCTTCACCGCGCTCTCGGGCCCGGGCGGCGTCATGTTCCGCGCCGGCGACGATCCCGCCATGCTCGACGACAGCGCGTGGCGGCGGTTGCAGATGCCGGCCTATCATCTGATGGCCGACGATCGCACCGGCATCACGCTCGTCAACATCGGCGTCGGCCCTTCAAATGCCAAGACGATCTGCGACCATCTCGCGGTCATGCGACCGGAGGCATGGCTGATGATCGGCCACTGCGGCGGGCTGCGCCCCAGCCAGCGGATCGGCGACTATGTCCTGGCGCACGCCTATCTGCGCGACGACCATGTGCTCGACGACATGCTGCCGCCCGAGATCCCGGTCCCCGCCATCGCCGAGGTTCAGCAGGCGCTCGCCCGCGCCGCTGAGACGATCTCGGGCCAGTCGGGCGAGGAATTGAAGCGGCGTCTGCGCACCGGCACCATCGTCACCACCGACGACCGCAACTGGGAGCTGCGCTACGCCCGCTCGGCGCTGCGCTTCTCGCTCAGCCGCGCGGTCGCGATCGACATGGAGTCGGCGACGATCGCCGCTCAAGGATACCGCTTCCGCGTTCCCTACGGCACGCTCCTGTGCGTCTCCGACAAGCCCCTGCACGGCGAGTTGAAATTGCCGGGTCAGGCCAACCGCTTCTACGAACGCGCGATCAGCGAACACATGCGGATCGGCATCGAAACGTGCGAGGAACTGCGCCGCGAGGGAGACCGGCTTCACAGCCGCAAGCTGCGCGCATTCAACGAGCCGCCGTTCCGCTGAGGACCAGCGCTTGATCTTGGTTGGCACGCGGCAGCGGAAACCCACGTCCGGCCATGCGTTACGCAGGCGGAATCATTTCTGCTGGGAGCTGACCATGGCCGACGAGAGCGACACCCCGACCCCGCCGCCGAGCAACCCGGCTCCTGCGACGCCGCGCCGTCGCGCACCGCGCAAGACGACGGCGGCGAAGCCTGCCGGAAAGCCCAAGGCGCCGGCCAGGACCGACGCTGAGACGCAAACTCCCACCAAGCCGGCGAAGGCGCCGCCGAAACCGCGCTCAACCAAGCGAAGCACGCCCAAGCCCGCGGCGAAACCCGCCGCCAAGACCCGCGTGGCTGAAACTGCGCATGAGGTCAGCGAGGCCGTCGCCGAGGCCGAAGAACGCGCGGCCAAGGTGGCAAAGACCGCCGCACGCCGTACCCGCTCGAACGCGAAGAAAGCGACGACCACCGCCGCCAAAATGACCGACAAGGTCGGCGGCAAATGGGGTGCTGCTGCGATCGCGGGTGGAGTGGCCGCGATCGGTGCGGCGGCAACCGCCGCCTTGCTGTCGCTGCGTAGCTCATCCGCCAAATCGAAGGGCTATCAGCCAGCACTCCTGCCGGGTGCGGCGAAGCAGCCTGGCGCGGCAACGCCCAGCGTCAGCGCGCACCAGCCCGATGGTACCGACGCGTCGCAATCGTTCGAAGCCGGGATCGCGGATGAGAATACGATCCCCGACGCGGGCGTGCCTAAAACGTCCTGAGCCGGAGCGAGCGCCGCGCCGTCACTCGTCACTCATCACCAGCTCGGCATTCGTCACGCGTAACGGCGGCCGGCTCCCGCCGCGGTCGTGCGGCTAACGCCGCAGGAACGCCGCGATCACCTGACCCAGCTCGGCTTTGGTCACCGCGCTCATGTGGTTGCCGGGCACCTCGGCGTAACGGCCGTTGGGCAGTGCGTCAGCAAGCTCCTGCGCCGATCCGTTGTCGTCGTCATCCGCGCCGGCCGCGACCAGGACCGGTTGCGTGATCGCCCTGAGCGCGGCGCGCGGTGTGTCGACAAAGGTGTCGAGCACGCGCAGGAGCGCTTCCGGGTCGCCCTTGGTGGTCTTGAGGAACGCCTCGGTCAGCCACTCGCGGCTGCCGCGCTCGAAGCTGCCGAGATTGGTCAGCACGTTGCGGAAATAGCCGCCCCGCCCTGCCGTCGAGGTGATCCCCGCCAGCCCCATCCCAGACAGCACGACGCGCGCGGGCGTCGCCCCGTTCGCCAGCATCCTGACGGTCGTGCGCGCGCCGAGCGAATAGCCGCCCAGGTCGTAGTCGGTGAGCCCCAGATGCGCGACCAGCGCCAGTCCGTCACGCATCAGCGCGTCCGCCGGATAGCGCGCCGCATCGTGTGGCTTGGCGCTGTGGCCGTGACCGCGCAGGTCGGGCATGATGACGCGGAAACCTTCCGCCGCGATCGCCGCGGCGTGGCCGTAGCGCAGCCAGTTGGTTTTCGCGTCGGAGAAATAGCCGTGGATCAGCACCACCGGCCGCCCCTCGCCCAGTTCTCGCCACGCGACACGCGTGCCGTCGAAGCTATCGAAGAACTGCGGCTCGATCTCGTTACCCGTCACGCGCATTCTCCCATTTGGCGACGAGCGGCTGATATTCGTCGCTGCGCAGCCGTGGCAAGTCCGCGGTGTCGAGCCACGCCGCGTGATGGCTTTCCCAGCCGAAATGCGACGTCGGGCGAAAACGCGACGGATCGTCGAAGCTGCCCAGCGTCAGATCGATCTTCGCCGGCCGTCCGTCCGCTGGGCCATCGACATATTCGAACGTCAGCGGCGTGCCGCATGCCGAGCAGAACCCACGCCGCGCGATCGGTGAGGAGGCGAACCGGTCGGGCTCGCGCGTCCATGTGACCGCGTCGCGCATCACCTGCTTGTATGCGGCCGCCACACCGCCGGTCGCGCGCTGGCACATCCGGCAGTGGCACAGGTACGCGTCGTCACCCTCCACCTGCGCGGTGTAGCGAACCCGCCCGCACTGGCACCCGCCCGCCATCTGCTCACCCATCAGCATATCCTCCGCGAAGCGCCCCCGGCCAAGCGCCCATGCCGGTCAGCCGGGATAGATGCTCGTCGTCGTCGTTACCACGCGCCAGACGCCATCGGTGCGCCGTTCCCAGACGTTGAGCCCCGTGCCCGGCAGATGCACCTCGATCATCGCGCGGTCCCCGCTGACGAGCGGGCCGCGCAGGTCGAAGCAAGCGGCCGCGGTGCTGATGGGAACGCCGCCGATCGTCGCGTCTTTGATGCCGCCTCCGCCGCGGAAGGTGCCTTGTGCGTAGAGGTCAGTGTATCCGGGCGGCGCAGGTGGGTCGACGCGCCGCATTTCATCAGCCGGCTGCCACGGCGCGATGACACGGTTGACGCAGAGCTTCTGCCCCGGCGCGGTCCGCGCGACCTCCTCCATCGCAGCGTCGGCGATCGCTGCGATCTCGTTGCGCGGATTGGGCTGGCACGCGGACGCGGCGAGGAGCACGATCAACCCCGCCGCTGCGCGCCGCATGGGGATCAGTCCGCCTTCTTCAGGTGCCGCCGTCCGAGCAGCTCGGCGATCTGCACCGCGTTCAGGGCGGCGCCTTTGCGCAGATTGTCGCTGACGCACCACAAGGACAGGCCATTGTCGACCGTCGGGTCCTCACGCACGCGGCTGACGTAGGTCGCATCGTCGCCCGCTGCCTCGACCGGCGTGATGTATCCCTCGTCCTCGCGCTTGTCGACGAGCAGCACGCCCGGTGCCTCGCGCAGGATACGCTGCGCTTCCTCGGCGGAGATCTCGTTCTCGAACTCGACGTTCAGCGCCTCGGAATGGCCGACGAAGACGGGCACGCGCACGCAGGTCGCGGTTACCTTGATCTTGGCACCCAGGATCTTCTTGGTCTCGACCACCATCTTCCATTCTTCCTTCGTCGACCCGTCGTCGAGGAAGCTGTCGATGTGCGGAATGACGTTGAACGCGATCTGCTTGGTGAACTTCTTCGCTTCGGCCGGATCACCGACGAAGATGTTGCGGCTCTGCTCGAACAGCTCGTCCATGCCGACCTTGCCCGCGCCCGAGACGGACTGATAGGTTGCGACCACGACGCGCTTGATCGTCGCGGCATCGTGCAGTGGCTTCAGCGCCACCACCATCTGCGCGGTCGAGCAGTTCGGGTTGGCGATGATGTTCTTGGCGCGATACCCGTCGATTGCGTCGGCGTTCACCTCCGGCACGATCAATGGCACGTCCGGGTCCATGCGGTACAGCGACGAATTGTCGATCACGGTGCATCCCGCCGCCGCGAACTTGGGCGCGTAGACCTGCGTCGCCTCGCTTCCGATCGCGAACAGCGCCATGTCCCACCCAGCGGGATCGAAATGCTCGATGTTCTGCACCTTGAGCATGCGCCCGGTGTCGCCATACTCGATCTGGTCGCCCTGGCTGCGCGACGATGCCAGCACCGCGATCTCGTCGGCGGGAAACTGCCGCTCGGCCAGGATGTTGACCATCTCGCGCCCGACATTCCCGGTCGCACCCGCAACCACCACCCGGTAACCCATCAACCGCACCCCTCAATAACTCGCCGCGGCTCTAGCCGCCCGACTTGGCGTCGCCAACCAAGCTTTACTTGGCCGCATCCTTCGCGGCCGCCCGCTTGTTCTTCACCGTGCGGTCGAGGAAGTTCAGGATCGTCGTCCACAGATGCTCGCTGATGCCTGGACCGCCGACGCGGTGCGTCTGGCCCGGGTACATCATCATCTCGAACGGTGTCGCGGTCTTCTGCAACTCGGCCGCCAGCTTGGTCGAGTTGTCGAGAAACACGTTGTCGTCCGCCATGCCATGGATCAGCAGCAGCGGGTCGCGGATCTTGGCCGCGTCCGCAATCGCGCCCGACGCAGAATAAGCCTCGGGCACCTGCCGCGGATCGCCCATGTAGCGTTCGGTGTAATGCGTGTCGTACAATCGCCAGTCGGTCACCGGCGCGCCGGCCACCGCGGCGGCGTACACGCCCGGCGTCTTTTCCAGCATCTTGACCGACATATATCCCCCGTACGACCAGCCGTAGGTCGCGATCTTGTCGGGCGCGACGAACGGCAGCGTTTTCAGATAATCCGCCCCGGCCTTCTGATCCTCGACCTCGACCGTACCCATCGCGTGATAGATCGTGTCCTCGAACGCCTTGCCGCGATTGATCGAGCCGCGATTGTCGAGCTGGAAGAAAATCCAGCCCTGGCTCACCAGATATTGCGCCAACGCGCCGTTCCAATTGCGCATCACTTGCTGGCTGTGCGGCCCACCGTAATGCTGGAAGAACACCGGGTAGCGGCGCCCTTTCTCCAGCTTGGGCGTGATCATCTGCCAGTAGAGCGGCGTCCCGTCCGCGGCCTTCAACGTGCCGAACTCGGTCGGGCGGTGCGCCGCCACGAACGGCGCGTATGGGTGATCGCCCGCGACACGGTTCTCGTTGATCCACGCGACGCGCTTGCCGCTCGCGTCCGCGAGGTAGGTCTGCGCCGGTTGCTGCGGGTTCGACCGGGTCACGATGAACCGCGTCCCCGATCCGTCCGCGGTCGCCGCATTCCACCAGCCGCGCTCGGTCAGCCGTGTGATCGCGCGGGACTTCATGTCCAGCGCGTAGAGCTGCTGCTCCAGCACATCGTCCTTGTTGGCGAGGAAGTAGACACGCCCCGCCGCCTCGTCGACCGCGACCAACCCGGTCACGACCCACGGCCCGCTCGTCAACTGCTGCCACGCGCCGGCGCGCCACAGGCACAGATGCCCGAACCCGTCGCGTTCGGAGCGCCACAGCACGCTGCCGTCGCCCAGCACGCGGTATGCGTCGGTCAGGTTGATCCAGCTCTTGGCACCCGCCTGTTCGGTGAACATGACGCTCGACTTGCCCGTCGCCGGGTCGACGCGCAGCATGTCGAGCCGCGTCTGAGCGCGGTTCTCGCGCTGGACGAGCAGCGCCGAGCCATCGGGCGTCCAGTCGACCCGCGCCAGATAGATGTCGGGATCGGTGCCGAGGTCGACCTTCACCTGCCCCGATCCGTCGGGCTTCATCATATAGAGATCGACGATCGCGTTGGGCGTCCCTGCCGCGGGATAGCGCTGCTGGTAGATGCTCGTCCCCGACGCGCCGATCGAGGCGCGCGTCGCGACATGGACCGGCGCCTCGTCAAAGCGCTCGACCGCGATGTAGCGCTCGTCGGGCGACCACCAGTACCCTGTCCGGCGGTCCATTTCCTCCTGCGCGACGAACTCGGCCTCGCCCCAGTGGACGGTGCCCGCGCCGCCCTTCGTCACCGTCTTCGCGGCACCGCCGGCGAGCGGCGCGACTTGCAAATTCTGGTCGCGCACGAACGCGATGTAGCGCCCGCGCGGGCTGATCGTCGGGTTGAGCGCGCCCTGCGTTCCCTCCAGCTTGCGCGCGTTGCCGTCGCGCCCGGCCAAGAACAATTCGCCGTCGATCGGCACCAGCAGGCTCTGCCCGTCGGGTGACCAGTCATATTGCAGCACGCCGGTCTTGCCAGTGAGCGAGCGATCGCGCTCGCGCTGCATCTTGGCGGCTTCGGACAATTCGGCACCGCTGCCCAGCTTCTTGCTGTCGACCAGCATCCGCTCCGCACCCGTCCTGGTGTCGAGCGCCCACAGATCATAGCGCTGCCGCTCGTCGGCGCGGTTGCGCACCGAGGTCAGCAGCGTGCCGTCGGGCGACAGCCGCAGCGACTGCGGTTGCGGTCCGGCGAGATCGGGGCTGCCGAACACCCGCGCCAGCGTCAGCGTCGATGCGCTCGCTTCGGCCTTGTGGCCTCGCGTCACGCCCGCACGATCAGCGGCCACCGCGCTGCCTCCGCTCGCGCACGCGATCGCCGCTGCCGCCACACTCACGCTCCACCATGACCGCATCTCATCCTCCGCGCCGCGCTGCTGCGGCTTGTCTCCTGCCCGATTAGCGACCGCGTCGGCGATAGACCACCCGGCGCTATCCGATGCGCAGACGGAACCGTAATCGTTACGCCGTGTTGCCCGCGCGATGACCGAGGACGATTGCATCATCATCGGCGGTGGCCCCGCGGGGCTGACCGCCGCAATCTATCTCGCGCGCTATCACCTGCGCGTGCGGCTGTTCGACAGCGGATCGAGCCGCGCGGCGATGATCCCGTGTACGCGCAATCACGCCGGCTACCCGGACGGTATCGCGGGCAAGGAACTGCTCGCGCTGATGCTCGAACAGGCCGAGAAGTACGGCGTCCATCGCCAGGGCGTTCGCGTCGAGCAGCTCCGTCGTGACAACGACGGCTTCGCTTTGGAGACCGAGGACGGCAGCTACCGTGCCCGCGCCGTCCTGCTGGCGACGGGCGTCGTCAACCATCGCCCGCGCCACCTGCTGCCCGACGTCCACGACCTGGCGCTCGAACGTGGCCTGCTGCGCTATTGCCCGGTCTGCGACGGCTACGAGGTAACCGACAAGAAGGTCGGCGTGATCGGCACGGGCGACCACGGCTCACGCGAGGCTTTGTTCCTGCGCAGCTATACGCGCGACGTGACGCTGATCGCGCCCGAGGCCGAGCACGCGCTCGACCCCGCGTGCGCCGCCAAGCTCGACGAGGCCGGCATCGCGCGCGTCAACGGTCCGTGCGGCAATTACGCGATCGAGGGGGAACAACTCGCCTTCGATACCGCGCGCGGACGTATGGCGTTCGACAGCGTCTACCCCGCGCTTGGTTCACGCATCCGCTCGCGCCTCGCGGTCAAAGCGGGCGCGGCGGCGACCGACACCGGCTGTCTGGAGGTCGACGACCACCAGCGTACCAGCATCCCCGGCCTGTTCGCCGCCGGTGATGTCGTGAAGGGGCTGGACCAGATCAGCCACGCAATGGGCGAGGCCGGTGTCGCAGCAACAACGATCCGCAACATGCTGAGCGAACAGAAGCCGCTCTGGCGGTGACCCAGGCTAGGTGGTGATCGCCCCGACGTAGTTGATCCGAGGCGACCTACGCTGTCGTACTGAACCAAAAAAGGTGTTCCCGCGTCATGTCCGGAGACGACGGGTGCGCAGCGCTTCGCCCGATCGAGCGCGATTTGCGCTCACTCCACAAACGCCGCCTCGATCACCAACCGCGTGTCATCCCACTCCGGCACCGCGCTCATCGGCACCATGAAGCGCTTGCCCGGTCGTCCATCAACGGGTGGACGCTCGATCTCGATCACGTCGCCCGCACCGAAATTCTCCACGGCGACGACGTGGCCTAGCGGTTCGCCCTCAGTCGAGGCAGCCGCGAGTCCGATCAGATCGGCATGATAATATTCGCCCTCTGCGAGCGGCGGCAGCGCATCGCGCGGCACACTCAACACGGTACCGCGCATCGCCTCGGCAGCATTGCGATCGGCGACTTCCTTGAAGCGCGCGATCGTCCCGTTGCGCAACGACACGAGGTTAAGCGCACCGTCGTTGAACGACCGGTGCGCCTCCAACTGCTCGGCAAAGACCTTCAGTTTCACCTCGCCGCCGACGCCGTGTGCACCGATGATCGCGGCAAGCACAACCTGCCCCGGCGGTACCGCTCGCGCAGGTGCCGCCGAGGAACTCGGTTCACGCGGCGGCTGGGGAGCCGTCGTCGCCGCCGGGGGCATCGTCGGCGCCTTCTGCTGGCTCGGTGGACGATGCCCCCTGGTTCGTGGCGTCTTCATGGTCGTCTGACTGCGTGCGCTGGTCGGGATCGGTCAAGGCATGCTCCTCTCGTGATAACAAGGGAACGCACGATGTCCGATCCGGTGCCGGCCGGTGCGAACACCGACCGGTCGACACAGCGCCAATCTGGGCTCAGGCTTCCGCTGCCTCGGTTTCGGCCGGAGCGTTGGCGGCTTCCTGCGCTGCCTTCAGCTTCTCCGTACGCTCCTCGGCGCGCTCGGTCGCCTTCTCGCCGGGCTTGCCCTTGGTCGGATTGTTGCGCGCGGCGCGCTCCTTCACCCCGGCCTTGTCGAGGAAGCGGGCGACACGATCGGTCGGCTGCGCGCCGACGCCGATCCAGTGCTTCGCGCGCTCGGCATCGAGCACCACGCGCTTCTCGTCGTCCTTGCCGAGCAGCGGGTTGTAGTTGCCGATCTTCTCGATGAACTTGCCGTCACGCGGGGACCGCGCGTCGGCGACGACGATGCGGTAGTAAGGACGCTTCTTGGAACCACCACGCGACAAACGAATGCTCAGTGCCATGTTAGTCTTCTTCCTTCTTCGACTTTGAACGCCCGCCGCAGCGGGCACGTGAAACTTACTTCTTGAACTTGAACCCGCCGGGCAGCCCCGGCAGCCCGCCCGGACCGGCGCCCGGCAGCCCCTTGGCCCCCGGCAGCCCCGGCATGCCCGCCAGGCTGCCGCCCGGTCCGCCCGCCTTGGACATCATGTCGCCGAGTTCCGCACCGCCCAGCGCGTTGCCGAGCCCGCCGAGGCCGCCCTTGCCGAGCATCCCCAGCAAACCCTTCATCCCGCCCATCTTCTTGATCTTCTTCATGGCGGTCTGCATTTCCAGGTGCATCTTCAACAGTTTGTTGACTTCCTGCACGTTGGTGCCGGAACCCTTGGCAATGCGGATCTTGCGCTTGGCATTGATCAGCTCGGGCTTGGCGCGCTCCTTGGCGGTCATCGAGGTGATCATCGCGTCCATGCGCAGCAGGATCTTCTCGTCCACCGCGCCCGACTGCATCGCCTTTTGCGCGCCTTTCATGCCCGGCAGCATGCCGGCCAGCGCGCCGAGACCGCCCATCCGCTGCATCTGGCTGAGCTGCGCGCGCAGGTCGTTCATGTCGAACTGACCCTTGGCGAGCCGCGCGGTCATCCGCTCGGCATCTTCCTGCTGGATCGCCTCCGCAGCGCGCTCCACCAGGCTGACGACGTCGCCCATGCCCAGAATGCGGCCAGCGACGCGGCTCGGCTGGAACGCTTCCAGCGCGTCCATCTTTTCGCCCACGCCCGCGAACTTGATCGGCTTGCCGGTGACCGCGCGCATCGACAGCGCGGCACCACCGCGCGCGTCGCCGTCCATGCGCGTCAGCACCACGCCCGTCAGCGGCACCTGTTCGGAGAAGTTCTGCGCGACGTTGACCGCGTCCTGGCCGGTCAGCGAGTCAACGACGAGCAGGATCTCGTTCGGCGTCGTGACCTCGGCCACCGCCTTCATCTCGTCCATTAGCGCCTGATCGACATGCAGGCGACCCGCGGTGTCGAGCATCAGCACGTCGAAGCCCTGCAGCTTCGCCGCCTGTAGCGCGCGCCGGGCGATGTCGACCGGCTGCTGCCCCGGCACGATCGGCAGCGTCGCCACCTCGACCTGGGTGCCCAGTGTCGCCAGCTGCTCCTGCGCATTCGGGCGATTGACGTCCAACGACGCCATCAGCACCTTCTTGGTTGCACGCCCGGTGATCGAACCCTTGGACAGCCGCCGCGCGATCTTGGCGGTGGTGGTCGTTTTGCCCGATCCTTGCAGGCCAACCATCATCACGACCGCGGGCGGCGCGACGTCGAGCTTGAGTTCGGCCGCTTCCGCGTCGTCGCCGCCCAGCATCTCGACCAGTGCGTCGTTGACGATCTTGACGACCTGCTGGCCCGGCGTGACCGAGCGGAGCACGTTCTGCCCGATCGCCGCCTCGGTCGCCTTGTCGACGAACTGACGCGCGACGGGCAGCGCCACGTCGGCTTCGAGCAGCGCGATGCGGACCTCGCGCATCGCCTGACGCACGTCGGCCTCGGTCAGCGCGCCACGGCCGCGCAGCCGGTCGAACACTCCACCAAGACGATCGCTGAGGCTCTCGAACATCCCAATTCCTTCCGCCGGCACCATCGCTGATCGACCCGGCCAAACCCGCCTACCGCCAAACGCAAAAGCGCCGGCGGGCGAAACCTCGCCGGCCAGCGTGCGCCGCAGCGGGCGCGTTGCTCAAGCGTTCACCAATGGAACGTGGATGCGCCCTAGCCGATCGGCGACGCGCAGGCAACCTCGTCGAGGCGCGCGTCCCTCACAGTCCACCGGCGCGCGCATTGAACACCGCCCGCGTTTCATGCTTTACTTTCGCCAAGCCGCCGCACGAGCGCGCCACAGACCGAAGGAGACGATGCGTGGGCCACCCATCCGACAAGCAGAAACAGCTTCATCACGACGTGACCAACGTCGGTCTGCGCGCGCAGGCGACTGCGGTCGGCCTGATCCAATTGTGCATCGAGCTGCGCAAAACGAATGCGCTGAGCGAAGAAGGCCTGCGCAACGTCAAACGGGCAATCGCGGACGAACTGCTGATCGGTCCATCGCGCCGTTACTGCTCGCGCGATCCGCGGCGAGAGATCGAGGAACGGATCGACCGCATCTTCGCAGGCGAACAGAAGGTCGGACCAGCGGAAGAACTGTCCTTCGTCACCGAGCAATAATCGCTATTTTACGCAGGCGGCGCGTCGCACCGATCGGGCGGTTGACCACGCGCGCGCCATCCTTGAGGGGCTGACCGATCTTTCATCGAAAAGCCAGCCCGTGCCCTTTCACGCCACCGTCCTGACGCTCTACCCCGACATGTTTCCCGGCCCGCTCGGCCACGCGCTCGCCGGGCGCGCGCTTGCCAACGGTTTGTGGTCGCTCGACGCGGTCAACATCCGCGACTCCGCCACCGATCGCCACCGCACCGTCGACGATACGCCCGCAGGCGGCGGCGCGGGCATGGTGCTGCGTGCCGACGTGGTCGCACGCGCGCTGGACGCGGTGAGCGACGGCCGCCCAATCCTGGCGATGACGCCCAGGGGTATTCCACTATCCCAGGCACGCGTCCGCTCGCTCGCCACTGGTCCCGGGGCGGTCATCCTGTGCGGGCGATTCGAAGGGTTTGACGAGCGATTGTTCCACGCACGCGAGATCGAGCAAGTGTCGATCGGCGACTACGTCCTGTCGGGCGGCGAGATGGGGGCGCTGGTGCTGCTCGACGCTTGCGTCCGGCTCGTTCCGGGCGTAATGGGCGCGGCTTCCAGCGGGGACGAGGAAAGCTTCGAAAGCGGCCTCCTCGAATATCCGCATTATACTCGACCATTCGAATGGGAAGGGCGCACGATCCCCGAAGTGCTGCGATCGGGGGATCATGCGAGGATCGCTGCCTGGCGCAAGCTGAAGGCGGAGACCGATACACGGCTACGGCGGCCGGACCTGTGGGAGCGTCACTCCGGCGCTCGGGTCCAGTCGCCCTCTGGCGCGCGGCACGATGACGAAGGTTGAATATACATGAACCTGATTCAGCAGCTCGAAGCCGAGCAGATCGCCAAGCTGACCGCCGCCCGCGAGATTCCCGAATTCCGCGCCGGCGACTCGCTGCGCGTCGGCGTTCGCGTGGTCGAGGGCGAGCGTACCCGCGTCCAGAACTACGAGGGCGTGTGTATCGCGCGTTCGAACAAGGCGATGGGCTCCAGCTTCACCGTTCGCAAGATCTCGTTCGGTGAGGGTGTGGAGCGCGTGTTCCCGCTCTACTCGCCGAACATCGAATCGATCACGGTCGTCCGCCGCGGCGCGGTGCGTCGTGCGAAGCTCTACTACCTGCGCGGTCGCACGGGTAAGTCGGCGCGTATCGCCGAGCGTCGCGACAACCGCGCCAACGCGGTCGCTGCCGAGTAATCGCACGCTGCCTTCCTGACGGCAGTGTGAGGGCGCGGGTGGCATGCCATTCGCGCCCTTTTCACGTCCGGCACGCGCCCGGCGTGGACTTGCCCGCTTCCCGACCCTAGATCGCGCACCATGTCCGCTTCCCCCCAGCCCATCGTCACGCTGGGCTGCCGCCTCAACATCGCCGAGAGCGAGGCGATCCGCCAACTCGTTCACGCCACCCGCGACGGCCGCGACGTGGCGGTGGTCAACAGTTGCGGGGTCACCAATCAGGCGGTGAAGGATACCCGCGCCGCGATCCGCCGCCTGCGCCGAGAACGTCCGACTGCCGAGCTGGTCGTGACCGGCTGCGCCTCCGACATGGATCGTGCCGCGTTCGAGGCGATGCCCGAGGTCGACCGCGTCGTCGCCAATTCCGCCAAGCTGCTGCCCAGCACCTGGGGCCCGCGCGCCAACACGGCCCCGCCGCGGCGCCATACGCGCGGCTTCGTCGGTGTGCAGAACGGTTGCGACCACGCGTGCACCTTTTGCGCGATCCCACAGGGACGCGGCAGCAGTCGGTCGGACCCGATCGGCGAGGTCGTCCACCACGTCGTGATACTGGTCGAGGGCGGGCAGCGCGAGGTCGTGCTGAGCGGTGTCGACCTGACGAGCTACGATGATCGGGGGGCGCGCCTGCCCGTGCTGGTCGAGCGACTGCTCGCGCAGGTGCCCGGGCTCCAGCGCCTTCGCCTCTCCTCGCTCGACCCCGCCGAGGTCGACGATCACCTCTTCGCGCTGCTGACACAGGAACCGCGGGTCATGCCGCACGTCCATCTCTCGCTCCAGGCGGGCGATGACCTGATCCTCAAGCGGATGCGTCGTCGCCACAGCCGGGCGCAGGCGATCGCGCTCGCGCAGTCGCTCAAGGCCGCGCGGCCTGAGATCACGATCGGCGCCGATCTGATCGCGGGATTTCCAACCGAGAGCGAGCCTGCGCACGCCAACACGCTGGCGATGGTGAATGAAGCGGACATCACTCACGCGCACGTCTTTCCCTACTCCCCGCGGGACCGCACGCCCGCCGCGCGGATGCCGCAGGTCGCGCCCGACCTCGCCCGCACCCGCGCCGCGGCCCTGCGCACGGCAAGTACGCGGCGCCGCGCCGTTATGCTCGCCACGCAGGTCGGCACCGTTCAACCCGTCCTTATCGAGCGTCCGGGCGACCGCGGCCACACCCCCGCTTTTGCGGAACTGCGGCTCGGCACCGCCGTACCGGTCGGCTCCATCGTCAACGCCCGCGTCACCGCGGCTACCCCCACCCACCTGATCGGGACTCCTGAATGAGCACCAGCTGGCACGACAAGCTGCTCGGCGGTTTTCGCCGCACCTCCGACCGCCTCGTCGGCAACCTCGCGGGTCTGGGCGGCGCGCGGCTCGACGACGACACGCTCGACGAGATCGAGGAAGCGCTGATCGCCTCCGACCTCGGGCCCGAGACCGCTACGCGCGTCCGCACGCGCCTTTCCGAGGGTACGTTCGAGCGCAACATGGAGGAGCTCGGCATCCGGGTCGTTGTGGCGGAAGAAGTTGAAAAGGTGCTGGCGCAGGTCGCCAAACCGATCGAGATTGAGGCGTTCCCCCGTCCGCAGGTGATCCTCGTCATCGGCGTCAACGGATCTGGCAAGACGACGACGATCGCCAAACTCGCACACCTGTTCATGGAGCAGGATTATGCCGTCATGCTGGCGGCGGGCGACACCTTCCGTGCCGCCGCGATCGGCCAGCTTCGCACCTGGGCCGAGCGGATCGGCGTGCCGATCGTCACCGGGCCCGAGGGTGGCGACGCTGCCGGCATCGTGTGGGACGCGGTCAAGAAAGCGACCGAGATCGGCACCGACGTGCTGATCGTCGACACCGCCGGGCGGCTGCAGAACAAGCGCGAGCTGATGGACGAACTCGCCAAGATCCGCCGGGTCCTCGGCCGCCTCAATCCGGCCGCGCCGCACGACGTGCTGCTCGTTCTCGACGCGACGACCGGCCAGAACGCGCTCAACCAGATCGAGGTGTTCAAGGAGGTGGCGGGCGTCACCGGCCTCGTCATGACCAAGCTCGACGGCACCGCGCGCGGCGGCGTGCTGGTCGCGGCGGCGGAGCGATACGGCCTCCCCATCCACGCGATCGGCGTCGGCGAACAGATGGACGATCTGCGCCCGTTCAACGCCAACGAGGTCAGCCGCATCATCGCGGGCGTCGACACGGGCCCGCGCAAGTGAGCACGGCTCCGACGCAGACACCAGGCCCCACCACCGAGCCAGGTGGCGGCATTAAGCATCTCGTCGACTACGGCCCGCTGGTCGTCTTCTTCCTGGTGAATTTCCTCGTGCCGGCCACTGCCGCCCGCGGAATCGTGTCGCACTTCACCCGCGCGCTCGACGGCATGGCGCAGGTCGAGATGCTGCTGATGGCGCGCGTGATCCTCGCCACAGCCGCCTTCGTGATCGCGAGCGCGGCGGCGCTGGTGCTCGCCAAGGTCAAGCTCGGCCGCGTGCCGCCCTTGTTGCTGATCTCGGCCGGTCTGGTGCTCGTGTTCGGCGGACTGACGATGTACTTCCGCGACGCGCGCTTCATCCAGATGAAGCCGACGATCGTCTACGCCCTGCTCTCGGGCGTGCTGCTGGGCGGCCTCGTCACGCACAAGCCGCTGCTGCGCGACCTGCTCGGCAGCACCTATCCGGGCTTGAGCGAAGCCGGGTGGCGGCGCCTCACGATCAACTGGATCCTGTTCTTTGCCGCAATGGCGATCGCCAATGAGGCCGTGTGGCGCGGTGCCTACGCGCTGTACGGCAAGTCGCGCGGGTGGGATTTGTGGGCGATCTACAAATTGTGGGTGGTGATCCCGCTCACGCTCGTCTTCGCGGTCGCCAACGTGCCGATGCTGCTGCGCCACGGTGCGCAACTGGGTCAGGAGCCGCCGCTGCCGCCCGAAGGCTGAGCGACACGAAAAAGGACGCGCCACCCGGCGCGCCCTTCTTGTTACTTCGTCAGGATCTTCAGCCCGCCGCCTGCTCGTAGCGGCGCCCGGCCTCGTCCCAGTTCACCACGTCCCACCACGCCTTCAGATAACCCGGACGGTCGTTCATGTAGGTCAGGTAATAAGCGTGCTCCCACACGTCGTTGCCCAGGATCGGCGTGCCCGGTTCCTTGGCGTCGTCCATCAGCGGATTGTCCTGGTTCGGCGTCGACGTGACCTTGAGCGCGCCGTCCTTGTCCGCGATCACCCACGCCCAGCCCGAGCCGAACTGGCCTGCACCCTTGGTGTTGAAGTCTTCCTTGAGCTTGTCGAGCCCGCCATAGGCGTCGATCGCTTCCTTGAGCTTGCCCGACGGCTGCGTTGAACCCTTGGGCGCCATGATCTTCCATAAGAAGTCGTGGTTCCAGTAACCACCGCCATTGTTGCGGATGAGCGGCGGCTGCTGCGAGATCGAGCCCAGGATTTCCTCGATCGACTTGCCTTCCAGCTTTGGGTCGGCCGCGACGCCTTCGTTCAGCTTGTTGGTATAGGCCGCGTGATGCTTGTCGTGGTGGAACGTCATCGTCTCCTTGGAGATGACCGGCTCCAGCGCGTCATAATCGTATGGCAGCGGGGGCAGTTCGAAAGCCATGGAAATCCTCCTTGATGGGGCTCGCGACGGTGAACGCGACCGCTCCCAAATGGCTCCGGTGCGATCGTTACGCAACCGCTCCGATCAGGTCGTGGCGTCGCAGCGCGTGGCGTAGTTGATCGTAGCTCAGCCCCAGTGCCTCGGCGGTCGCGCGCTGGTTGAAACGATGCTCGGCGAGCGTTCGCGCGAGCAGTTCGCGCTCGAACCGCGCGACGCGCGACTTGAAGTCGGACGGCCCCTCCTCGCACGCCACAACCGGGGTATCCTCCTCCGGCAGGTCACGTGGTTTCGCACCCGGCGTCTCGCTCCTCGTCGCCGGCTTGGCAGTCCCGGGTCGGTAGGGCGAATGGAAGGGATCGATCTCGATCGCGTTGATCGGCCCCGCCTCTTCCCAGCGGTACACCGCGCGCTCGACCACGTTGCGCAGCTCACGTACGTTGCCCGGCCAGCGATAATCCATCAGCGCCTCGGTCGCCTTGGGTCCGAAGCCGACGAATTCGTCATGCCCCAGCTCCGAGGCCATTCGCCGTCCGAAATGCTCGGCGAGCACCGGAATATCGCTGCGCCGCGCGCGCAGCGGGGGCAGCGTCACCACCTCGAATGACAGCCGATCGAGCAGATCGGCGCGAAACGTGCCGGCGTCGACGCGGTCGGGCAGATGTTCGTTGGTGGCGGCAACGATCCTGACATCGACCGTCATCGCGCGCGACGACCCGATCCGCGTCACCTCGCCATATTCGACCGCGCGCAGCAGCCGCTCCTGCGCACCCATCGACAGCGTGCCGAGTTCGTCGAGAAACAACGTCCCCGCGTCCGCTTCCTCGAACCGCCCGGCGCGCGCCTTGGTCGCGCCGGTGAACGCACCCGCTTCGTGCCCGAACAACTCGGCCTCGATCAGCGTTTCGGGGAGGGCCGCGCAGTTCATCGTGACCAGCGACTGGCTCCAGCGCGGAGACAGGTGGTGCAACCGCTCCGCCACCAGTTCCTTGCCCGTGCCACGCTCGCCGATCACCAGCACGGGACGGTCGAGCGCGGCGGCGCGGCTCGCGCGTTCCAGCGCGTCGAGAAAGGCACCCGATTGCCCGATGACCTGCGTGGTTCGCCGCATGAACCAAAGCTTGGCAAAGTTCGCCAAGTCTTGGCAAGCCACAAACATTCACAATTCGTCTCCGGCGAGACAAGTCGTTGTAATCGCAGTCTTTTGCGAATTGGCACGCTCCCTGCAGAGCATGGGACAACAACGCACACAGGGAGTGACACTAATGACCAACATCACCAGCAAGCTCGCCGCGATCGCCTGCACCATCGTCGTCAGCGCCACCATGCTCTTCGGCGCGGTCGGGCCCGCCACCGCGATCGGGCACGATACCCACCTCTCACGCCTAGCTTGACGCGACACCGACGCCGGGCGCCCGTTTTCGCCCCCGTCGGAAACGAGTAAGAAGCGCGTATCACCAGGAGTCCAAACTACATGGGCATTTTCTCCCGAACCCGCGACATCGTCGCCGCCAACATGGCCGAGCTGCTCGAAAAGGCAGACGACCCGGCGAAGATGATCCGGATGATCATTTCGGAGATGGAGGACACGTTGGTCGAGGTTCGCGCCTCCGCCGCGCGCACCATCGCCGACAGCAAGGAAATGCGCCGCCACATCGAACGCTTGTCCGAACTGGAGCATAGCTGGACCGAGAAGGCCGAGCTGGCGCTGAGCAAGGACCGCGAGGATCTGGCCAAGGCCGCGCTGGTCGAACGCCGCAAGGCGGGCGACATGGCGCAGCAGCTGCGCGACGAGGTCAAGCTCCTCGACGACAGCCTGCGCGCCAGCGAGGACGACATCGCCAAGCTCCAATCGAAGCTGCGCGAGGCGCGAACCAAGCAGAACGCGATCGCCACGCGGCTGGAAAGCGCCAATACCAAGGCGCGCCTGCGTGAACTCTGGAACGGCCCGAAGACGCACGAAGCGTTCAGCCGCTTCGAGCTGCTGGAGCGCCGCGCCGACGAGGCGGAGGGCCGCGCCGAGGCGATGGGGCTCACCCCCAAGACGCTGGAAGACGAATTCAACGAACTGCGCTCGAGCGACAAGATCGACGCCGAGCTCGCTGCGCTGAAAGCGCGCATGAACAAGGACCGCTGATATGGAAGACATCCTGACACCCGTCTTCGTCTGCGCGATCCTCTTCATCGGGTTGCCGTGGCTGATCTTTCACTACGTGACCAAGTGGAAGACCGCGCCGCGTATCACCGACGAGGACGAGCGCTTGCTCGACGAGATGTACAATCTCGCGCGCCGGCTCGAGGAGCGCGTCAACACGGTCGAGCGGATCGTTGCCGCCGACAATCCCGATTTCCGCCCCGGTCTGGCCGATTACCGCGGTCAGCCCGACTACCGGCTCGAAAGCGGCGACGCCCGCTTCGAGGCGCACCGCCAACAGCGTCCCTCGTATGAGCGGAGGAACTGATGTCCGACAGCCGCACCAAATTCTACCTCGATAAGCAGGACGCGAAGTGGAAGGGCGTCTGCGCCGGGGTCGCCGACTATACCGGGATCGAGGTCATCTGGGTCCGTATCGCGATGATCCTGCTGACGCTCGCCGGCGGATTTCCCTGGACGCTGATCGCCTATGCGCTGGTCGCCTGGATGGCCGAGGCCAAGCCGATCAACCTTTATCAGGACCGCGACGACCAGAAATTCTGGCAGGGTGTGCGCTCCAATCCGACGCGCTCGACCGCCGAAGTCCGCTCGAAGTTCCGCGAACTCGACCGGCGCCTGGCCGATATCGAGCTGCACTACACCAGCCGCAACAGCGCGCTCGCCAACGAGATCGACAGCCTGCGCTGAGCGACTGCGAGAAGGGGAGAAGAACAATGCACGGTCCCTGGTTCGTCCTCTCGATCATCGCGATGTCGATGGCCGCCTGGATCATCAACAACTGGATACGCGCCAAGCACGGCTACTCGATCAGCGACGATTGGGGCCGCAACATTGACAAGGGCGACGCGAACGCCAGCCGGCACATCGCGCTCCTTTCAAGCGAGAACGAGCAGCTGACCGGCAAGGTCAGCCGCCTTGAGGAGCGGATCACGGTGCTCGAACGCATCGCCACTGATCCCGCCACCCGCACCGCGCGCGAGATCGACGCGCTGCGTGATCGCTGAGGAGACGACGCGATGGATCACGACATGATCGCACCCCTGTTTTTGCTAGGCCTCGCCGTCTTCGCGGTGGTGGTACTCGGTATCGGCAGCGAGATGTTCAAACGCTGGTTGCAGCACAAGGAAGTGATGGGCGCCGCGCTGAACGCCCAGACCGCGGAGAAGGCGGCGCAATATGCCGCCCAAACCGAGCGGCTGGAGGCGCGGGTCCGCGTGCTCGAACGGATCGCGACCGACAGCGGCAGCGATCTTTCCCGCGAGATCGAACAACTGCGCACCCCGCCGGCGCCGTCTGCGCCGTCCGCGCTCAACTGACATCCACTCTTTTTCGGAAAGAACAACGATGCCCTGGTCCGTAGCTTTCATGGTGGTGATGATCGTGATGATCACGGCCATCGCGAAGACCGCCCGTCACCGTAACCATCACATGCTCGGCAGTCAGCAGCCTGCCCCGCACGAGGTCACCCACGCGCAGGAAGAGATCCGCGCGCTCAAGGAACGTGTCCAGGTGCTCGAGCGCGTGATCACCGAGAACCACAACAGCCTCGATCTCGACCGCGAGATCGCGCGGTTGCGCGACCGCTGAACCGACCGCGACACGAGAGGAGATGACCGTCATGTCCGATCCCAACTTCTACCTGACGATGGCCGCCGCCGCGCTCGCCGGCCTCGCCATGCTCACCTATGCCGCACTGAACGGCTGGCGCGGGTGGCTTCAGCTCAAGCATCAGCAGATGGCGCAGGACCACCTCACCGCCGCCCCCAGCGGCTCTACCGCCGGCGCACGGATCGAGATCGCCGACCTGAAGGAGCGCATCCGCAAGCTCGAGGCGATCGCGGCGGGCGTCGATCTGTGACGACGGCGGCGGGCGCCCTCCCCGCCACCGGCGCGCAGCCGCACGGTTGCGGGGCGCGCGGCCAAACGATAGCGACGCTGCCATGACCGACGCCGCCCCCGCCACGCTCACCGACATTCGCGACGAATATGAGTTCCTCGAAGGCGACGACCGTTACCGCCTGCTGGTCGATCTGGGCCGCGAGTTGGAAGACATGCCCGCGGCGTTGAAGACGGAGGCGACCCTGGTACGCGGATGCTCCGCCTCGGTCTGGGTTTATCCGACCGTCAAGGACGATGGCACGCTCCACTTCCTCGCCGACAGCAATGCCGCGATTACCAAGGGGATCATCGCGCTGGTCCTCCTGACCGTTCAGGACCGCGCACCCGCCGATATCCTCGCAACCGACATCGACGCCGAACTCGCACCCTTCAACCTGAAGGCGCAGCTCAGCTCCAACCGGACGCAGGGCATCCCCAACATGATCGCGCTGATCCGCGAGACGGCCGCCCGCTACGCGTAACGATCACGCGGAGTATTCGAACCCGCGGCAATGACGCGTCGAACTGACTCGATCCTGCCCCCGTTTCGTCATCCCGGACTTGATCCGGGATCCCGCTGCCTTCTCTCGTGAAGCCCGAAAAGCAGGACCCCGGATAAAGTCCGGGGTGACGAGCCAATTAGCGCAGGCTGGTGCTAAACCGACCCGTTACCGCAAGCCCTTCACGTCACAACGCCCCCACCCACCGCGCCAGCGCGGCGTCATCGCGCATGTCGCCAGTGTACCGAAAGCGCGGAACGACAGGCTCGTTCGATCCGCGCTTTCGCCCACGATAGACCTTCATCGGAATCACCGCCTGCGCGACGCCGCTCGGCAGCATCTTCTCGCGCACGTCCATGTAGAGCGTGTCGGCCGACGTATCCTGCCCGACTTGCGTCGCCCCCAGCGCCGTCCACAGGTCGACCGCGTCGAGGCACGCCGATCCGCAGCCCCAATCGGTCAGCACGAACACGCGCGCGGCCGGCGGCGTCACCGGCGGCTCGTTCACCTTTGCAGGCTCAGTCGCGTCGGTCGCATCGCGCCACAAGGGCTCGCCGCGCTCGCGAGCGGCGGCGATTCCGTCCGCTATCTTCCCGGCCCAGGCGATCGCCTCCGGCGAACCGTCGGGCGACGCCTGCCACGCCGTCTTGTAGCCCCGCAGTGTCGCGAGGTTCCCCGCCGACGCGCGCCAGTCGACCGCTTCCGAGCTGACCTCCACCTTGTCGACGGCGGCGCGGCCCCAGATCACGCGCGCGATCTGCTGCGACCATTCCGACGACCCACCGCCATTACCACGCAGGTCGAGCACGATACGCGGCGCCGCCACGACCGCGGCACGATCGCGTGTCATGTCGGCGATCATCGGGCGCAGCGCCTTGGCAGTCGCACCCTCTGGATCGCCGTCGAAGCTGCTGATGGAATACCAGCGCGTCCCATCCGCCAGCGCGCGCGCGCCGATCGCGGGCCGCGCGCGTGGCGCAGTCGCGGCGAAGCGCGTGTCCAACTCGGCATCGGACATCGGGCGCCACGCGAGCGCCACCTCTTGGCGCTTGCCCGCGACCCGGAAAGTGCAGTGCGATGGCCGCGTGATGAACGGATTGCGCGCGTCGACGAACAATCGTCCGCCCTGCGTCGCACGCTGGCTGGCAAGCTGCCACCGGCCACGGAACGCACCGACGTTGCGCGCCGCCAGCCGCTCTGCGTCGACACCATCGCATTCCTCCAGCACCGCACCGATCGGCAGCGCGATGCCATCGGCGACGGTGCGCACTACCTGTCGCCCCGCGCCATCATAGCCGGTCAGAAATCCCGGCCATTGAAGCGCCACCGGCTCGGGCTTCTGTACGTCGAGCGCGACATGGCCGTCATCGAAGCCGGCGACATAGCCGCGCATCGCCCAGAGGTACCCCGGATAGTCGCGAACCTGAGCCGCGCGTCGCAGCGCCAGCGCCAATCCGGCGTCGTTGCGTTGCGCGAACTGCGGATCGTGCCGGTTATAGGGTCCGGGATGATCCTCCGCGATCTGATCGTGGAACGCCTGCGCGTCGCTGCGCAGCGTCGCCTGCCAGTCACGCGGCGGATCGGCCGCCGCCGTTGCCGCCATCATCGCCGCTATCGTCAGCCATCGTGCTCGCATATCGCTCCCCCACTCGCCAAGCGATCATTTCGCGGCCGCGCGACTGCGGCAACAGCCGCTCGCGCAAGGCGTGAGAGTCAGTCGGTGTCGGTGCGTAATTCGTCACCCAGCAGCGCCACCTCGGCGCCCGCCGGCACGATCCGCCAGCGGTTCGGCACGCGCATGTCGACCACGACGACCGCGCGTTTGGGGCAGATGCCGAGGCACTTGGTCTCGACCACGCCGACGCTCGCCTTGCGCCCCTTGCCGAAGCCCGGCTCGGCGCGCAGCGCCTTGGCGAGCGGCGTGCGACCCTTGTCGCCGAAACCGCCACCGAGCTTCTTCGAGCATTTGCCGCATACCAGCACCGCGCCCGACCAGCGTGCCCGCACGTGATCCTTCATGCGCGAGTCACGCCCCGGCCGGCTTCCACGTCCGCGCCTCCTCGGCGCTGCGCAGCACCTCGTACGCCGCCTGGATCGCCTGGAACCGCTTCGCGGCCTCAGGATCGTTCGGCCGCACGTCGGGGTGGTTCGACTTGGCGAGGCGCCGCCACGCGAGTTTCACCTCGTCAAACGAGGCGTCGACCTCGAGTTCGAGCACGTCGAGCGCGCGCATCTCGTCGCGTGAGCGGGTGCCGTCGCCCGGTCCTGCCCATGCCTGATGCTTCGACTGCGCAAAGCCGCCGGCGTCGCGCCGCTCGTCCGCCTCGCGCGCTGCGGCTTCCTCCGCCGACAAGCCTTCGAAGTAATTCCAGCCCCGGTTGTATTCGCCCGCGTGGACCTGACAGAAATACCAGCGCTCCGGACTGTTCGGGCTCTTGGGCGCGGGGCAATTGCCCGGCTCCTCGCAGCCATGGCGGTCGCACAGCCTGACCGTCTGCGCCTCCCGCCCGCTGCCGTAGCCACGCCAGCGTGGAAAGCCCCAGTCGTTCGATCGTGTGGTGTGACGCGCCATGAAGGGTCCGAGATAGGCTGCGCGCGGCAGAGGGCAACCGCGAAGGTGAATGTCAGAGGGTCTGTAAGCCGGGTTCTGTCCACCCCACCTTGGCGGCAGGGATAGGCGACCATTCCTCTCGGCCCGCGCTCGAACGCGGGCTCCAGCAATCAACCCGGACAGCGGGTGGGAACACACCCTGGAAACGCGAAGGTCCCCGCGCCGCCCCTATTCGATCTTGCTCCCGGTGGGGTTTGCCGTGCCGCCCCTGTTACCAGGCGCGCGGTGCGCTCTTGCCGCACCCTTTCACCGTGACCGCACCGAAGCGCGGCCGTCTGCTCTCTGTGGCACTTTCCCTGGGGTCGCCCCCGGCGGGCGTTACCCGCCACCGTCGTTCCGCGGAGCCCGGACTTTCCTCGACGCATGATGCGACGCGGCCGCCCGACCCTCTGACGAAACGAGCCTCTAATCGTCGCCCTGAGGTTTGGGAAGCAGCAACGCGAGCAGGATCATGCGGCACTCGGCATCGATCTCGCCGTCGATCAGTTCGGGCCGGAAGCGCCGCTGGAACGCCATGATCGCCGCCATCCGGTCCGACACGTCATAGCCGAAGCGTTCGAGCGCGAGGCAGAACCCCGCCTCGCTCCAGAACGGATCGGCGAGGTTCCGGGTCGGCCGCGGCAGCGCCAACCGCAGTCGCGCCAGCCGATTCCACGGGAACAGCTCGCCCGGATCGCGCTTGCGCGCCGGCGCGACGTCGGAATGACCGACGACGTTGCCGCGCGTGATCTCGTACTTGTCCTTCAGATGCGCGACCAGCCGCACCACCGCGTCGATCTGCGCTTCCGGAAAGGCGCGATAACCCCATTCATGCCCCGGATTGACGATCTCGATCCCGATCGAGGCGGAGTTCACGTCCTCCACGTCGCGCCAGTGCGACTTGCCCGCGTGCCAGGCGCGATGTTCGTCGGCGACCAGCCGCAGCACGGTGCCGTCCTCGTGCACCAGATAATGGCACGAAACCTCGGCCGCCGGATCGCGCAGCCGCGCGACCGCGGCTTCGGCACTCTCCATGCCGGTGTAATGGAGCACCAGCATCGTGATCGGCAGTGCGCGCTCGTTGAAATTGGGCGATGGCGCCTCGACCACCCTCACCCGCACACCTCCGTCATCGCGCCTGTCCCCCGCCGCCGTCACCGTCGCGACGCGGGGCTATAGTGGGCGGGCGTAGCCGTGGGAAGCGCGGCTCATCCGCGTTGCGCGTGCGCTGCTGCGTCCACGTCGGCGCGCTCGTAGAAGCCGCGGTGTGCGGCACTCGGGCGCAGCAGCTCGCTTTGTCCGATCACCGTCTCCCCCGCGCCCAGCAGCAGCAGCCCGCCCGGCTTCAACGCCTGCGCCAATCGTTCCAGCACCGCCTGGCGTACCGGCGGGGTCAGGTAGAACAGCACATTGCGGCACAGGATCAGGTCGAAACGACCCGGCACCAGATCGGTCGCGAGATTGTGGCGGCGGTAGTTGATGCTCGACAGCAGCGCCTTGTTGGCGGTCCAATTGGCGCCATCGCCTTCGAACCAGCGCATCATGCGCCGGATCGGAAGACCGCGCTGGATCTCGAATTGCGAGTAGCTGCCGGTGCGCGCTCGTGCCACCGCGCTCGTCGATACGTCGGTCGCGAGGATGTCGGGCGCGGGCCCGCCGTCCTCGGCGAAAAGCATCGCGAGCGACAACGGCTCCTGCCCGGTTGCGCACGCCGCACACCATATGCGCGCGCGCGTGCCCGCCGTTGCGGATGTCATCGCGCGCACAGCTTCGACCGCGCTCTCGATCACGCCCGCGTCGCGAAAGAAGGAGGTTTCGTGATTGAGCAGCGCGTCGACGATGCGGTCGCCGATGCGGTGGTCGTGGCCGTCGAGCAATCGCGCCACAAGCGCATCGGCATGCGGCAGGTCGAGTTCGGCGAGAAGCGGCGCGATCGCGGTTTCCAGCCGCCAACTGCGGTTGGCCGCGAGCTGTTGCCCGGTGCGCGCTTCCAGCAGCGCGGACAAGACCATCGTCGCGCCTGCGCTGGGCGGTTGCGTGCGTGTCGCCGCCGTCATGCGCGTCCGTTCGCGGCGATAAAGCCTGCGATCTGGCCGGGTGTGAGCACCGCATGCGCCAGTCCCGCGCCCGCGACCGCACCCGGCATGCCCCAGACGACCGAGGAGTCACGATCCTGTACCACCATCGTGCCACCCGCGGCGCGTACCAGCCGCGCGCCCTCCAGCCCGTCGCGCCCCATCCCGCTCAACACCACCGCCAGCAACCGCTCACGGTACACCGCCGCGAGTGTCGAGAACATCGGATCGACCGCCGGCAGGTTGCCGGTCGGCGCGGGCTCGCGCGAAAGCCGCAGCGCGGCGGTGCCGTCGCCCAGCGACACCGCGACGACATGCGCGTCGCCGGGTGCGACGACGATCTGACCGGGCACCAGCCGGACGCGGTCGCTTGCGACCTCGCACGGGCGCCCCGACGCCGCGGTGATCTGCGCCGCGAAAAAGGACGAGAAGCTGCTCGGCAGATGCTGCGTCACCACGATCGGGCGCTGCATCGTCGGTGGTATCGCGCGCAGCACGCTGGTCAGCGCGTGGATGCCGCCGGTCGATGCGCCGATCGCCACCACGTCGAACGGGAAGGCAGGACGCGGTGCGATGCGCGCCACCGCCGATACGGTCATGTCGGGCGATGAAAGCCCGTCAAGCTTGGCGAGCAGCACGTCGGCGAAGCGCGTGCCGATCGTCGCCGCCGCGGGCTTTACCAGCGTGTCCGCCGCCCCGAGCGCCAGTGCCTCGATCGCGTCCGCCGCACCGTCACCCGCGGAGCCCGACACGATCAGCACCTTTGCTCCGCGTGCCACGCGCAGCAGCTCGGGAAGCGCGGCGAGTCCGCTGGTATGCGGCATGTCGATGTCGAGCAGGATCAGATCGACCGAGGTCTGCCGCAGCAACGCCAACGCCTGCGACGCGCTGGCGCAGGTCGCGGCCAGGCTGTAGCGCGCGCTGTCGCTGACGATCCGCGACAGCGCCGCGCGCGCCACCGCCGAATCGTCGACGATCAGGACCCGCGGCAACGCGCGACCGGCGATCGGGCGAGCGAGCGAGCAAGGAGGCGGCACGTCGGCGCTCCCGGTCAGGTTCAGGCGACGCCGACGATCTGCAACTTGCTTTCCAGCGTTTCGCGGTCGAACGGCTTCATCACATATTCGTCCGCACCCGCCTCGATCGCGGCGCGGATGTGCGCCATGCCGTTCTCGGTGGTGCAGAACACGACCTTGGGTCGCTTTGGCAGCGTCTCGTCGCCGAGCGCGCGCAGAAACTCCATGCCGCTCATCACCGGCATGTTCCAATCGAGCAGCACCACGTCGGGGTGATGCGCATGGCATTGCGACAGCGCCTCGCGCCCGTCGGCCGCCTCGACCACCGCGAAGTTGAGCGTCTCTAGGATATGGCGCGCGACCTTGCGGATGACTTTCGAATCGTCGACGATCAGGCAGGTTTTCATGCTGTTACTCGACTCGCATCATGGTGTGGGTACAGTGGCGGCAAAGCCGTAAGCGTCGCGTTAATGGCTAGGCACCGGCCAGCTCGATCAGCCGACGAAGGTTGAGCATCATCAGCGTTTCATTGTTCCCCTCGGCGACGCCGCGTACGGCCGACCAGCCACCCTCCAGCGCCATGCCAGCCGGGGCGGGCGATACCGGCAGGTCGGCGACATCCTCCAGCGTGTCGACCGCGATCGCGTACAGGTGGCCGTCGATCATCGTGACGACACCGCGCGTGCCGCCTTCTCCCGCCCCTGCCAGGCCAAGCACGCGGTGCGTCTCGATCACGGTCGCGACCCGGCTGCGCAGCGCGGCGAGACCGCGGATCGTCGCGGGCGCACCAGGCGCGGGCACCACCGCGGGCAGATCAACCACCGAGTCCACCTCGGTCGCGTCGAAGAGGATGCCGCGTCCGCCCACGTGAGCGACGAGTTGCAAGCTGCGGTCGCTCATGCCCGGCACTCCTGCAACGCGGCAACCAGCGCAGCGCGATCACCGCGGTAGAGGCCAGCCCCGGCCTGCCGGCTCAACCGGATGACGCGGCCCGGCACGCCGCTCGCTTCCTCGTCCATCGCCAGCGCGACGGCGATCGCGGTTCCTGGCACGGCCTGTCGGACGACCTGATAGCCCGCAGCCTCGATCGTCGGGCGCAGGAACGCCTCCATCCAGCCGCTCTCGCTGCCGTGCAGCAGGCACAAGGGCCGCGCACTGGGCCGCGTCGAACCATCGAACAGCGCCAGCGGATCGACCAACTCGATCGGCTCCTCGCCGAGCATCACCACCGTTGTTCCCCCCGGCCCCTCGACCAGCTCGGCGGGCAGGTCGACAATCTCGCATGCTTCGATCACGGGATAGCCGAGCTCGCGGCCGTCCAGTTGCAGCCGCAGGATCGTGTTGACCTGCGCCGGATCATCGATCCGTCCGGTCCAGAGCGGGACCGCCGCGGCCTCACGCGTTACCCACCAATTTTCTCCCGCGCACGATACTGCGCCCGGCTCGACCCGCTCGATGCGGCTGACGGCCTCGGCCGCGATCATCCGGCGACGGTCGTCGGCATCGCGGAACAGCAACGCGCGCGGTGCCTCGGCGACCGCGTCGTCCTCGACACGCGTCTCGCGCCGCTCGAAACGCAGCCCGGCGCGCTGCGCGATCCCGGCGACATCCAGCAGCAGGATCGGCACGCCGTCGTCGGGCAGCATCTGCCCGGCGTAGATGCCGGTCGACATGACCGCGGGTGCAGCGGGCTTGACCACCAGTTCCTGCGTCTCGACCACGCCGCTCAGCGCCAGCGCGAAAACACCTTCGCGCAGGGTGACGATCGCGACCATCGCCACCGGTTCGGGCGTGTCGAGCCCGAGCAGCGCCGGCAGGTCGATCATCGGCATCCGCCGCCCGCGGACCACCGCCATTGCGCTCGCACCGAAGCGATCGATCCGCAGCGCACCGCCCGCGGTGCGCGCGTCGACCGCGACGATCTCCTCCACCACCTGCCGCGACAGGGCGAAGCGCGTGCCTGCCGCTTCGACGATCACCGCGTTCAGGATCGCGAGCGTCAAGGGCACTTCGATCGTGACGGTAAGCCCGCGACCCTTCTCGTTCTTCAACGCGAGCCGCCCGCCGATCTGTTCGACGTTGGCCTTCACCACATCCATGCCGACGCCGCGGCCCGAAATCTCGCTGGCTTCCTCGCGCGTCGACAATCCGGGCTCGAAGATCAGGTCGAGCCTGCGAGCCTCGCTCCACGTCGCAATCTCGCCGGCGCGGTCGGGTCGTGCGCGCAACACCTTGTCGACCAGCCGATCGGCGTCGATCCCCTGCCCGTCGTCGATGATCTCGATAACGATCAGATTGCCCGCCTGTCGCGCCGCGATTCGCAGCGTGCCCTGCGCCGGCTTGCCCGCGCAGACGCGGTCGGCGCGTGCCTCGATCCCGTGATCGATCGCGTTGCGGACCATATGCGCGAGCGGATCGCGCAGCATCTCGATCATCTCGCGGTCGAGTTCGACGTCACCGCCTTCGATCACCAGCGACACCGACTTGCCGACCGCAGCCGCCGTGTCGCGTGCCATCCGCGGTAGCGACTGGAACAGCGCGTCGATGCGCTGCATTCGCGTCCGCGTCACCGTGTCCCTGAGTTCGGCGACCGTCATCGACAATCGCTCCAGCGTCGCCTCGAGCTGCGGATCGCCCGTATCCCGCAACTGGCGTGCGACCTGGTTACGCGCGAGCACCATGTCGGACACGCCGCTCATCATGCGGTCGAGCAGATCGACCGACAGCCGAACGCTGCGCTTGGGCGCGCGCGCTCCGCTCGACATCCCTGCGGCGGCGCCTCGCGTCACCGCCGCCGATTCGGCAGCGGCCGGCGTCGGGACGACCGGCTCCGCCACCTCAACGCCGCGCTCCAGCATCGCGATCAGCGCGGTTTCGTCACCGTCGTCGAGCGGTTCGCCCGAGTCGATCGCCTCGACCAGTTCGGCGATACGGTCGATGATCGCGAGGATCGCGGAGACGGTCGCTGCGTCGGGCTGACGGTCACCCGCGCGTACCGCCGACAGTACGTCCTCGGCCGCATGGCTCAACCTCGCGAGACGCGGCAGGTCGAGAAAGCCGCAGCTGCCCTTGATCGTGTGCACAAAACGAAAGATCGCATCGAGCCGCGCGCGATCGGTGGGATCACGCTCCCAGCCCACGATCTCGCCCGACAGCGCTTCCAGCGTCTCGCGTGTTTCGGCGATGAATTCCTGCAGCAGATCGTCCATGGGGCCTCGATGTTCGCGAGGCCCGGCATGGCAGCATTAGGTTAAGAGCCGCTTAGGAGCGCCGGGCGCGTGCTCAACGCGACGACGGCAGCGTCGCGCCGAACAGAAGCGATCCGTCCTCGCCCTCGCTCACCACCAACGATCCGCCCGCCTCGCTCGCGATCGCGTGCACCATATAGGCGGCGGCGGCACGTGGCGTGACCGCGTCGTCGGCCGCACCGTCAACCAGTGTCGCACGCAACACGGGGTCGAGCACGACGCGCGGTCCTTCGGCGCGTAGCACGATCTCGGTCAGCCCGTCGCTATCCTCCGCCCCGATCGTCAGCCGCCCGCCGCGCAGAAGGGCGTCGCCCGCGATCATCGACAGGTTGAGCAGCACCTTGATCGCCGATTTGGTCAGGTCGGCACGCTCCACCACCCAGTCGAGCGTCAGCCGCTTGTTGTCGCCGAGCAATCCCTCGATCGCGGCCTGCGCCTCGCGCGTGTCGACCCGCTCACCAAACCCGCCCGCCGCACCGAAGGCGAGCCGGAAGAACTTCAATTTGTTCGCCGACACCCGCGCGCTTTCGCTGAGCAGATCCATGCAGCGTGCGCGCATCGCCGGATCGGTCTCGTCGGCGAGCAGCTCGAGCCCGTTGTTCAGCGCTCCGACCGGCGAGAGCAGGTCGTGGCACAGCCGCGAACAGAGCAGGCTGGCGAAATCGACCGGACTGATGGCCATGGATGATCCTCGGAAGGGTGCGCAGAACTGATGGGGCGTTGTGGCGGCTGCGCGGTGGCCGCGCAAGCATGGTTAGCCCCGCGTCAACCATCCGCGGCGGGGTGCCCGGCGACGACGAGCGCGACCGGATCGAACCGCCCCTGTACTGCGCCGTGCTGGACCGCGCGCCAGGCCTTGATCTCGCCATCGCCGACGATGATCCAGATCGCACCGTCCGCCGCGGCCTCCGCCGCGTCGGTGGCGGACGGGCGCGGGTCGCCGCTCGGATGCGAGTGATAATGGCCGATCACGCTGGGTGCGCCGGCGCGTGCACCGCGCCACGCCGCGATCAACGCTGCGGGGTCGAGTTCGAAGCGCGACGCGGGGTTCACGCTCACGTTCGCGCATGGCTGCACCGCCATCACGCGCCCCGGCTCGCCGAGCAGCAATCCGCATACCTCATGCGCCGACAACGCGGCGTGATCGAGAATTCGTTGCCGATCCGTAATTGAAATTTCCACCCTCATCGCCATCTAGGATGCAGCATGGACCGGGGGGTTTCCATCATTGAAGCGACGATCGCGCCCGCGGCTGACGGCTGGCGGCTCGACCGTGCGCTGGCGGACGCGGTGCCGACCTTGTCGCGCGAGCGGCTGAAGGTGTTGATCAATGCCGGCCAGGTCTCGCAGGGCGATGCGCTCGTGCGTGACCCGGCACGCAAGTCGCGTGGCGGCGAGCGGTTCAACGTCGCGGTTCCCGCGCCCGCCCCCGCGCACAACGAGGCGCAGGATATCCCCCTCGTAGTGGCGTACGAGGACGAACATCTGATCGTCGTCGACAAACCCGCCGGCCTCGTCGTCCACCCGGCCGCGGGCAATCTCGACGGCACGCTCGTCAACGCGCTCCTCCACCATTGTGGCGGCAGTCTGTCGGGGATCGGCGGCGTCGCACGGCCCGGCATCGTCCACCGCATCGACAAGGACACGTCGGGGCTGATGGTCGCCGCCAAGACCGACCGCGCGCACGAGGGGCTGGCGAAGCAGTTCGCCGCGCACTCGATTGATCGACGCTACCACGCGATCGTCGGCGGCCGCCCGATGCCCGCCGCAGGTAGTGTCGACGCCCCGCTCGCGCGCAGTCCGCAGAACCGCAAGAAGGTCGCGATCGTCGCAGGCGGCAAGCGCGCGGTAACGCATTATCGCACGCTGCACCACTTGCGCGACGCGGCGATGATCGAGTGCCGGCTGGAGACCGGCCGCACGCATCAGGTCCGCGTCCACATGGCGTCGCTCGGCCATTCCTTGCTCGGCGACCCGGTTTATGGTAGAACAAAACAAGTTCACAAGGGCGTTTTGGATGCCCTTAGTTTCCGCCGACAGGCGCTGCACGCGACCCGGCTGGGGTTCGTTCACCCGATTTCAACCGCCACCATGGCGTTTGACAGCCCGATGCCCGCTGACATGCAGGAACTGTTCAGGCGGCTTGACGTATAGGTTCGGACCACGCGTGCTGCACCGCAACGGGACAGCGTCGACGCGTTCTCCGCGAGAAAGGGAGACGTAAGGATCATGGCAAAAGGCAGCAACGTCCCGGCGACGATCCCGGCGCTCGGCGGCGAGCAGAGCCTCAACCGCTATCTGTCCGAGATCAAGAAATTTCCGATCCTCGCGCCCGAGCAGGAATTCATGCTCGCCAAGCGGTTCCAGGAGCACGGCGATACTGACGCCGCGGCGCAACTCGTCACCAGCCATCTGCGCCTGGTCGCGAAGATCGCGATGGGGTATCGCGGCTACGGTCTGCCGACCTCCGAGCTGATCTCGGAAGGCAATATCGGCCTGATGCAGGGCGTGAAGAAGTTCGAGCCCGACCGCGGCTTCCGCCTCGCCACCTACGCCATGTGGTGGATTCGGGCCTCGATTCAGGAGTATATCCTGCGCTCGTGGAGCCTGGTAAAGATGGGCACCACCGCTGCGCAGAAGAAGCTGTTCTTCAACCTGCGCCGGATGAAAGCGCGGCTCGACGCGTTCGAGGACGGCGACCTATCTCCCGAAAACGTTCAGAAGATCGCGACCGATCTGGGCGTTACCGAGGCTGACGTCGTCAGCATGAACCGTCGCATGGCGATGGGCGGCGACACCTCGCTCAACGTCTCGATGCGCGAGGACGGCGAGGGTCAGTGGCAGGACTGGCTGCAGGACGATGCACCGCTTCAGGACAAGGTCGTCGCCGATCAGCAGGAGGCGGACGTCCGTCACGACATGCTGGTCAACGCGATGGAGGACCTGAACGATCGCGAGAAGCACATTCTGACCGAGCGCCGCCTGACCGACGATCCCAAGACGTTGGAGGAGCTCAGCCAGGTCTACGGCGTCAGCCGCGAGCGCGTGCGTCAGATCGAGGTTCGCGCGTTCGAGAAGCTGCAACGCGCGATGATGCGGCTTGCGGGCGAGAAGCGACTGCTGACCGCTTGACGGATCGCCGGCCACCCGGTCTTCTCCTCCGCTAGACGGGGGAACGCACCATGTGGCCATCGATCAAGCAGATGTACGGCGGCGCCGTCCGGTTCGCGCGGGCGGCACCGCTCTTGTTTCTGGTACCGGTGCTGGTCGAGTTCGCGCAGCACGTCGCCGAGGTGCAATCGGGCCTCTACGTCAGCCCCGAGGCGGCGCGCGCGGTCGCGAGCGATCCGACGCGCATGGCGTTTGGGTTTGCCAAGACGCTGGCGCTGCTGCTGCCGGGTTACTGGTTCACGCGTTTTCTGGCGTTCGGCGGCGACCTACGTCGCACGCTCGTCTTCGACGCGCGCGCGCTGGGATTGTTCGCGGTACAGTTCGCACTTGCGGGCGGCGTGCAATATGCAATGCTGTTTGGACCGCCCCTCGGCCCTCTGCTCGGGCTGGACGGACGCGCGGCGTCGCTCGTCACGGCTGGGCTCGCGATCGCGCAATCGGTGCTCGGCATCTACCTGACCGCCTGGTTCGTCGCCTGGCCGCTCGGCAATGCGAGCCTCGGTCCGCTGCGGTCGTGCGCGGTGATGGCGGGCAGCTTCTGGCGCGCGGTCGGTTACCTGCTCGCGGGCGTGATCCCGCTGATGGCGCTCCACTACGCGCTGGGGCTCGGCGCGATCGGTCGCCCGCCCACTTTGGTGTGGATCATGCTGGCGCTCGACGCGGTGGCGGTCGGCTTCCTCGCGCTGACCATGACCGCGGCCAAGTACGTCGCCGCGCGCGACGCTGCTGACCGCAAGCAGGTGTCGCTGTTCGCCGACGATCAGCCACACCCCGTGCCGTCGTTTCAATGAGCCCCGAGGTCCTCGTCATCGGCGCGGGCGCGGCGGGGATCGCGGCCGCGCGCGCGCTGCACGACGCGGGCGTCGATACCCTGTTGATCGAGGCGCGCGACCGGATCGGCGGGCGCGCGCGCACGATCCATCACGGCGACGCCGCGCTCGACCTCGGCTGCGGCTGGCTCCATTCGGCACGGCGCAACAGCTGGACCGACGTGGCGCGCGCGGCCGGCTTCACGATCGCGACCGACACCGCCAACTGGAGCGAGCAGTACCGCGACCTCGGCTATTCCGCCGAGGAGCAGGCCGCGTTCGGCCGCGCATGGGACGCGTGGGAGGCGCGCGCGCGCGCTGCGGCCGGCGGGCCCGACCAGCCGCTCTCCGCCTTCGTCGCCCCTGACGAGCGCTGGCGCCCGATGCTCGACGCGATCTCGGATTACGTCAACGGCGCCAACCTGTCGGACGTATCCCTGCACGACTGGCTCGCCTACGAGGATGCCGCGACCAACGACAATTGGGCGCTGCGCGAGGGCTATGGCACGCTCGTCGCGCATCACGCCGCCGGGCTCGCGGTTCGAACCGGCGTTGCTGCGAGCCACGTCGACCACAATGATCGCGCGCTGCACGTAACGACAACCGCCGGCACGATCACCGCGCGCGCGGTGATTGTTGCGGTCCCGACGAGCATCCTCGCCGACGAGCGACTGTCGTTCACCCCCGCGCTATCCGACAAGCACGCCGCCGCCGCCGCGCTGCCGCTCGGGATCGCGGACAAGGCGTTCCTGGCGGTCACCGGCGCACACTGGCCGCACGACGCGCACCTGATCGGCAACCCACACAGTGCCTGTACCGCCAGCCACCGTCTGTCGCCGTTCGGTTGGCCGGTGGTGGAAAGCTTCTTCGGCGGCGATTGCGCCGATCAACTCGAGGACGGCGACGCCACTGACTTCGCGATCGAGGAATTGGTCGCGCTGCTCGGCAGCGCGTGGCGCGCGCGCTTGACGCCGATCACCGCGACGCGTTGGCGGCACGAGGCATGGATCGAGGGCAGCTACTCGCACGCGCGCGTCGGCCACGCGCATCAGCGTGCAACCCTCGCCGGCACCGTCGATGATCGGCTGTTCTTCGCTGGAGAGGCGTGTTCGCCGCATGACTTCTCCACCGCGCACGGCGCGCGCGACACCGGCCTCGCCGCCGCCGCGGGAGTGCTTCGCGCGCTCGACCGGCGCACGTAGGTCCTTCACCCGACCGCGCCGATTGCGTAAGCCCGCGCGCACGATGATCCGGGCGGCACGCATCCTGTTCAAGGCGACTTTGTGGTTCGTCGTCCTGTCGGTCCTGTGGGTCGGCATCTACGCGCTGGTGCCGCCGCCGTTCACGCTGACGATGGCCGGCGACCTGATGCAGGGGCGCTCGATCACCAAGGATTGGACTCCGCTCGCCGACATCGACCCCGATATGCCGCGCGCGGCGATCGCGGGCGAGGATGCGCGCTTCTGCCTCCACCACGGCTTCGACTGGCGCGCGATCGCGGGGGCGGCGGCGCGCAACGCGCAGGGCGGGCGCATCCGCGGCGGCTCGACGATCAGCCAGCAGACCGCGAAGAACGCCTTTTTGTGGCAAGGCGGCGGTTACGTCCGCAAGGCGCTGGAGGCGTGGTTCACGATGCTGATCGAACTGATCTGGGGAAAGCGCCGGATCATGGAAGTGTATCTCAACCTCACCGAGACCGGTATCGGCACCTACGGCGTTCAGGCGGGTGCGATCCGATACTTCAACCATCCCGCCGATCGCCTCAGCGCGATCGAGGCGGGGCGTATGGCGGCGGTCTTTCCACTGCCGAAAAAGCGCGCGGCCGTGGATCCGCGCGGTTTCGTCCGCCGCCACGGCAACGCGATCGCCGCACGCGTCGGCGTGGTGCGGCGGCAAGGGCTCGACGCCTGCCTCAAGTGACAGGCTGGCTGGTCGGCGCGCGGTGACGAGCGACCTGCCCGCCACCGCGCCGCCGGTTCAGTTGTTTTTGTCGATCGCCGCGCCAGCCTTGTCGGCAGTCGACTCGACGCTCTTGGCCGCCGAGCTGATCGCGTTGTTCTTCGACACTTCGCTGCTGGTGCCGGCAAACAGGAAGTAGGCGGCGATGCAGACCACCACCAGCACCGCGAGCCCGATGACCAGCCCGGCGTTCGATCCGCGACGCTCGATCACGGTCGTGTGCGGGGTCTGGGTGATACGATCCTCAGCCATGCCATCCTCCTCTGATTGATGGTGGCGACAACCGAATCGTATCGAAGTTGTTCCGTCAGCGTGACGAACGCTGCACGTGCGAACGGCGGAGGCGCGTCGCACACGCCTCCGCCGTCCGTCATCCTTGTTCCGCGCCGATCAGAACGGCAGCTTGAACCCGGGCGGCAGCTGCAACCCGCTGGTCATCTTCGACATTTCGGCCGAGGATGCCGCATCCGCCTTCGCGCGCGCGTCGTTGATCGCGGCGGCGATCAAATCCTCGACCATTTGCTTTTCGCTTGGCTGCAACAGCGATTCGTCGATCGAAACCGCAATGATGCGGCCCTTCGCCGACGCCTTGACCTTGACGAGCCCGCCGCCCGCCGCGCCATCGACCTCGATCGTGTCGAGCCCGTCCTGCGCCTTCTGCAATTCGGCCTGGACGTTCTGCGCCATCGCCAGAATGTCGTTCAAATCCTTCACGAGAGACTCCGTTTGGCTGCGGGCGGATCGATGAGTTCCGCCCCGGGAAAAGCTTGAAGCGCGGCCAGCACTGCCGGGCTCTGCGCGACCTGGTCGTGACGCGCCTGTACCGCGTCGAGTTCCGCCTCTCGGACCGAAGGCGCACCGGGCGCGTCGACCATCGCGACCTTCCACACGCGCCCGGTCGCCTCCTTCAATGCGGCGGCGAGCTCGACCAGCATGTCGGCGGGCAAGGGGCGCGTGTTGCTAAACTCGATCTCGGGCGGTGCGTAGCGGACCAGTCGCGCGGCGTGGCGCAACCGCGCGACGAGCGCGATCTGCCCTGCGCCTTCAACGAGATCGAGCGCGGCGGCGAACTCACGCGGCGTACGATCGGCCGGTGCAGGCGGAGCGACCGCCGCGGGCGGTGACGACGCCGCGGCGGGTGCAGCAGCCGCCGGTCCCCGCCGCGCAAGCTCGCCCGGATCGGGCAGGCTCGCGGCGTGGATCACGCGCAGCAGCGCCATCTCCGCCGTCTCGATCGGCAAGGACGCGCCGCTCACTTCCTCGTACCCCTTGAGCAGCAACTGCCACAGCCGGTGCAACACCGGGAACGACATGCCGCCCGCCCATTCGCGATAGGCCGCCCGCTCCTCGACAGGCTGCGCCGGGTCCTCGGCGGCACCGACCTTGATCAGCGTGACGCCGTGCACCGCTTCCAGCAGCCCACGCATCACCGTCTGCGGATCGACGCCCAGCGCATATTGCCGCCTGAGCGCCGCGAGCGCGTCGGGCGCGTTTCCCTGAAGCAGCAGCGCGAGCAGGTCACGCACCGCGCCGCGGTCCGACAGTCCCAGCATCTCGCGCACCGCGTCGGCGCGCACGCCCCCACCCTCCAGGTCGGCGTGCGCGATCGCCTGGTCGAGGATCGACAAACCGTCACGCGCCGACCCTTCCGCCGCACGCGCGATCAGCGCCAGCGCCTCCGCCTCCGCCTCGACACCCTCCGCCTCGGACACGCGCGCGAAGTGATCCGCCAGTTTCTCCGCCGGAATACGCCGCAGATCGAACCGCTGGCAGCGCGACAGCACCGTAATCGGCACCTTGTTCACCTCGGTGGTTGCGAACAGGAACTTCACGTGCGCGGGCGGCTCCTCCAGCGTCTTGAGCAACCCGTTAAACGCCGCCTTCGACAGCATGTGGACCTCGTCCACGATGTAGATCTTGAACCTGGCCGATACCGCGGCGTAGCGCGACGCCTCGATGATCTCGCGTACGTCGTCGATCCCGGTGTGGCTCGCGGCGTCCATCTCGATCACGTCGATGTGGCGCCCTTCCGCGATCGCGCGGCACGGCTCGCACACGCCGCACGGATCGATCGTCGGCCCGCCCTGCCCGTCCGGGCCGATGCAGTTGAGCGCCTTCGCGATCAGCCGCGCGGTGGAGGTCTTCCCCACCCCGCGCACCCCCGTTAGCAGGAACGCGTGCGCCAGCCGCCCGCGCCGGATCGCGTTGGCGAGCGTCGTCACCATGGCATCCTGCCCGATCAGCGCGGAGAAGGTCTGCGGCCGGTACTTGCGCGCGAGCACGCGATACGTCTCCGGCTTGGCCGGTGCCGCGGGCTGAGGTGGAGAGCCGAGGTCGAAGGAGTCGGACATGTCGGGATGATGTAGGGTGCGAAGCGGCGTTTGTCGAAGCGATTAGCCAACCGTCATCCCGGACTTGATCCGGGTTCCCGCTGTTTCCTCACTGCCGCTGAGGAGAAGGGGCGCCGCGGCCAAGCCGCGTCGTCGGACGGTGCGGCGCACCGCCGGCCGCGCTTGCGGGCGTGGTGCAGCTTGCTGCACACTCGCACGCTGCGCGGTGGGAGCCGGAACGACCCGCGGCGAAATCGTTGTGGCTGCTTCCTTCCGGACCTGACCAGGTTGGCGACGACCACGTCCGCCCGACTCCCGCGCGCCCTATGGCGGAGCCGGGCGGTGTGATCAAGCCATTAGCACCGGCTCAGCGGCGATAGCGCACCGTGCGGCAGACGGTGACGCGGCGGCCGTGACGCCAGCGCTTCTCGCACACGCGGCGGTTGTGCCAGCGCCCGCGGTAACGCGGTCCGGTGTGACGCACCACCGTGCGCTCGCGCACCACGACGCGCTCCTGCGCGGCGGCGGGTGCAGCAGTCGCCGCAACGCCGGTCATCGACAGGAGGCCGAACGCCAGCATGGAAAACAGAGCCTTCATTGTACGCTCTCCTCAGTAACGAACGCGATAGCAGCGGCGGACCGAGCCGTAGCGTGCCGGGCGATAGCGACAGACAGTGCGGAAGCGCGGCCCGCGCCAGCGACGGTCATAACCGTAGCCGCGCCCGCGAAAACGGCGTGGCGGCGCGTAATAACGGCCACCGTGGTAATAGCGACCCGAATGCCAGCCGCGCTCGTCGCGCCAGCGCTGCGCGTCCGCCGCGACCGGCGTCATCGCGCTCGCCGTCACCACGCCGGCCAAGCTCAACATCATCAGCTTCATGCCTGTTACTCCTCTACGCGCCCACCCACCACGCGCAGAATAGGCCAGTGGTCCTGCTGGTTCCTGAACCGGTCGGTCAGGCGAGAGTCAGGCGGCAGGAAGGCTGAGCCCCAGTTCTTCCAGCGCCGGCGTCAGCACGATCTGACACGCCAGCCGGCTGGTGCGCCGCGCATTCGGCACCAGGTCGAGCATGTCCTCTTCCTCCTCGCTCGCAGGCGGCAGGCGATCGAAATCGGCGGCGGCGAAGATGACGTGGCAAGTCGCGCACGCCATGTCCCCGCCACACGTCCCTTCGAGCGGGAGTCCGGCGCGCTGGCAGGCATCGAGCAACCGCTCACCCGGCTCGCCCGCAAACTCGGACACCGCGTCACCATCGGTCACGAACAATCTCATGCCGCGATCCTCTGCGCGTCGGCGGCAGCGGCGATCCGACCAATCCCGGCGCGTAGCTCCTCCTCGGTCGTGTAACGCCCGAAGCCGAGCCTGATCGAGCTACGCGCCTCGGCGTCGGAGAGCCCGATCGCGCGCAGCACGTGGCTGGCGCGACCCGATCCGCTCGCGCACGCACTGCCGGCCGAGAAAGCCAGCTCGCGCAGCTCGCTCATCAATCGGTTGACGTCGAGCCCAGCGCGGCGGACGTTCAGATTGCCGCGATAACGTGGGTCGACCGCACCGTTGATTGCCCATCCCGGCAGCAGATCGACCGCCACCCGCCACAGTCGCTCGACGTGCGCCGCATCCTCGTCCGCGCGCTCGCGCATCAGCCGCGCCGCCACCCCGAACCCCGCGCACAATGCCGGGCTGAGCGTGCCAGAGCGCCCGTCTTCCTGATTGCCACCGTGGAGCAGCGGCGCGAGCGTCACCCCCTCGCGCATCCATAGCGCGCCGACGCCCTTGGGCCCATGCACCTTGTGCGCCGACACCGCGACCAGATCGACCGTGTCGGGGACCAGGACCCGGCCGTAGCCCTGCACCGCGTCGCACAGCATCAGCGCCCCCGCCGCGTGAGCCATGTCGGCCAGTGCTCCGACCGGCTGCACCACCCCGATCTCGTTGTTGACCAGCATCGCCGCGACCAGCTCCGTGCCCGGCACGATAGCCGCGCGCGCCATGTCGAGATCGACCATTCCGTCCTGCCCGACCGGCAGCACCGTCACCGCCCGCCCGCGCGCGGCCTCCGCGGCAACCGTGTCGAGCACGGCGGCATGTTCGGTCGCGAGCGTGACGATGCCGCCGGTCGTCCCCTTGATCGCCCAGTTGAGCGCCTCGGTCGCGCCGCTGGTGAAGGCGACGCGCCCGCCCGTCGGCAACAGTCGCGCCACCTCGCCCCGCGCGACCTCGACCGCCGCCTTGGCCGTGCGTCCGGCGCGGTGTGGCGAATGCGGGTTGGCGAACCCGTCCCGCAACCACGGCAGCATCGCGTCCAGCGCCTCGGGCGCGAGCGGCGTCGTCGCCTGATAATCGAGGTAGATCACGCCGCGAACGTCCGCGTCTCGCGCGCCACGCCGCGCCACGCGGCGATGAAACGCTCGATATCGCCCTCGCTCGTCGTGCGACCGAAGCTGACCCGCACCACCTCTCGCGTGCGTGGCTCGCTCCACCCCATCGCACGTAGCACGTGACTCGGCTTCAGGCTCCCGCTCGCGCACGCGCTCCCCGCCGACACCGCGATCCCGCCCAGGTCGAACCGGATCAGCTGCGCGTTCGCCGCGACGCCGGGCATGCGATAGCTGCCGATCGCGGGGTGCCGCGCGGCGCCCTCGCCCACCACCTCGCCGCCCGATCGCCGGACCGCGTCGTCGAGCCGCGCGCGTAAGCGCACCCAGCGTTCGACCGGCTCGGCCTCCTCCAGTGCCGCTGCGTAACCGAGCACGCCCGGTAGATTCTCCGTCCCCGCGCGATACCCACGCTCCTGCCCGCCCGAGGGCGCCAGCACCGCCAGATCGCGCACCAGCAGCGCGCCGACGCCCGGCGGTCCACCGCGCTTGTGCGCCGACAAGGCCACCAGATCGGCGTGCGCCGCAACCTCCGCCCCCTCGCCTGCGGGCATCTGCGCCGCGTCGACCAGCAACAGCGCGCCCGCGGCATGCACCGCCTCCGCAATCCCCGCGATCGGTTGCCGCACCCCCGTCTCGCTGTTGCACCATTGCACGCACACGAGTCCGCCCGATATCGCGTCCAGCCCCTCCCGCGTCACCACGCCCTGTTCGTCGACCGGGAGCACCCGCGGGTCCGCGCCCGACCGCCAAACCGCGTCATGCTCGACCGCGCTCGCGTACCGCGCGGGCGCATGGACGCGGTTGAGCGCGATCCCGAGCGACTCGCTCGCTCCGCTGGTGAACAGCACTTCGCTCGTCCAGCCATAGGCCGCCGCCACCTGCGCGCGCGCTTCTTCCAACGCCTTGCGCGCCGCCCGTCCCTCTCCGTGCGGCGACGACGGATTGGCCCACATCGCCATGCCCGCCAGCACGGCCGCGCGCGCGCCTGCGGTCATCGGCGTCGTCGCGGCGTGATCCAGATAGAGACGGTCAGACACAAAACGTTCCATTCTCGGGCTCTGCGCCTATATAGCGCGCCATTCCGGGCGCTCGCGCGTCCCCACGCATCATATAACGAGTGACCATGCCCGAAGTCATCTTTCCCGGTCCCGAAGGTCGCATCGAAGGCCGCTTCGCCCCTGCGCCGCGTCCGCGCGCGCCCGTCGCCATGATCCTCCACCCGCACCCGAACGCGGGCGGCACGATGAACAACCGCATCGTGCAGGAACTCTACAAGACGTTCCAGCGCCGCGGCTTCGCCACGCTGCGCTTCAACTTCCGCGGCGTCGGCAAGAGCCAGGGCGTGTTCGACAACGGCGTCGGCGAATTGTCGGATGCGGCCGCCGCGCTCGACTGGATCCAGAGCTTCCATCCCGAAGCGCAGACGACCTGGATCGCGGGCTTCAGCTTCGGCGCGTGGATCGGCATGCAGCTCCTGATGCGTCGCCCCGAAATCCGCGGCTTCATCTCGATCGCGCCGCCCGCCAACCTCTACGACTTCACCTTTCTCGCTCCCTGCCCCTCGTCAGGGATCATCATCCAGGGCGCCGAGGACGAGGTGGCGACTCCGCCCGCGACGCAGAAGCTGGTCGACAAGCTGCGCACGCAGAAGCACATCACGATCCACCACGACGTGATCCCGCGCGCGAACCACTTCTTCGAGCACGAGATGCCCGACCTAATGAAGAGCGTGGACAATTACCTGGATATGCGGCTCGACCCGAACTCACCGATCCGGTGAGTTCGTCGAAGCGGAATAGCCCAACCTATTCCGCGTCGCGCCGGCGAGCCCGGCCGGCGGCGCACCAGCGCCAAGCGACGACACGGGCTAAGCCCTGTCGCCCAGCCCACTTCTAACCCACCCCCTCACATCGTCCAGATCAGCACGTTCCCCAGCAACACCAGCGCCATCGCGATCATCAACACGCCCTTGCGCCGGTCGCGTCGTGTCCTGATCAGGTAAACGCCCCCGATCACGCAGGCGAACACCGCCAGCATCGCGATCCCCGGCGCCGCCCCGGCGATCGAGCCGTACACGCCCTCGGTCACGCGATCGCCCGCGCGTAGGCGTCAATGTCGACGTTCCCGCCCGACAGGATGACCAGCAGCCCCGGCTCCAGCGTGACCTTGCCCGCGAGCAGCGCGGCGAGCGCCACAGCCCCGCCCGGCTCTACCACCAGCCGCAACCGTTCGGCAGCCCAGCGTTGCGCGGCGCGCACCTCGGCCTCGCTCACTGCCACGCCGGTCGCGTCACGCCGACTGAGCACGTCGAAGGTGAGCGGCGACACCTGTTTCGTCTGCAGCGCGTCGCACGCGGTCGGCGGCGGGTTCGCACCCACCGGCTCGATCCAGCTCGCCTCCAGGCTGCGGCGCATGTCGTCCCAGCCCTCGGGCTCGACCACGGTGATCGCGGCATCCTTCAGCGCCAGTGCGACCCCGGCCGCGAGCCCGCCACCGCCGCACGGGATCACCGCGCGCACACACGCCGGCAGCCCCGCTGCCGCCATCTGCTCCGCCGCCTCGACGCCCGCGCTGCCCTGCCCCTCGATGATCCACGGATCGTCGAAACTCGGTACCAGCGTCGCGCCGCGCGCTTCCGCCAGCCGTGCCGCGATCGTCTCGCGGCTCTCGCTCATCCGGTCGTAATCGACCACCTCGGCCCCCAGCGCGAGCGTCGCCTCCCGCTTTGCCTTGGGCGCGTCCGCCGGCATCACGATCGTCGCCGCCATGCCCAGCCGCTTCGCCGCCCACGCGATCCCCTGTGCGTGATTGCCGCTGGAGAAAGCGACGACGCCGCGCGCACGCGCCGCTTCGTCCATCGCGGTCAGCCGGTGCCACGCGCCACGTATCTTGAATGCGCCGATCGGTTGGAGTGATTCGGCCTTCATCGCCACCGCCACGCCCTCGATCATCACCACGTACAACGGCGTCTGCGGCAGGATCGCCGCGACCTTTGCGGCAGCGTCGCGCACCCCTGCGCGCGTCGGTTGTCGTAAAATTGTCACGTTTCGCAGAATGGCATGAAACCAGGGGCCGCGAAACGCTTTACAGGGGGGTAGGTCACTCTTATGTGACCCCTCCGCTGCCCCAAGGGACTTCCACCGCAAGGCAGTGATCTGTCGAACAACAAGTCCGCGGCGTCGCCGTGGCGCGGAGGTCCCTTGAATTGCACCAGCATCATCGCGCGCTGGGGTTAGCGCCCCAATCGACTGCCGTCCGTGGCGGCATCGACATCGCCAAGGGTGGACCGGTTCAGCCGGTTACGCTCGTTCGTCCCCACGCTGCGGCGCGGGCCGCCCGCTTCTTTTCGGAGAAGTTTCCGGGCCGCTCGATGTACGCGGTGAAGGCGAACCCTAGCCCCGAACTCCTGCAGATCCTGTGGGACAACGGCATCACGCATTATGACGTCGCCAGCCTGACCGAAGTGCGCCTCGTCGCGCGCACGCTGCCGGGTGCGACTCTCTGCTTCATGCACCCGGTCAAGGCCGAGGAAGCGGTGCGTGAAGCCTATGCGACGCACGGTGTCCGCACGTTCAGCCTCGATTCGATCGAGGAACTGCACAAGATCATGCGCGCGACGGGCAATGCGACCGACCTGACGCTCTGCGTTCGCCTGCGCGTCTCGTCCGAGCATTCGAAGCTCAGCCTCGCGTCCAAGTTCGGCGTCGCGCCGCACGAGGCGAAGGAGCTGCTGTTCGCTGCACGCCAGGCCGCCGACGCGCTTGGCATCTGCTTTCACGTCGGCAGCCAGGCGATGACGCCCGACGCTTATGCCGACGCGATGGAGCGCGTGCGCGCCGCGATCGTCGACGCAGCGGTGACGGTCGACGTCATCGACGTCGGCGGTGGCTTCCCGTCGAGCTATCCCGGCATGGAGCCGCCCCCGCTCGAGCGGTATTTCGAGACGATCCACCGCGCGTTCGAGAGCCTGCCGATCTCCTATTCGGCCGAGCTCTGGGCCGAGCCGGGTCGTGCGCTGTGCGCGGAATATAGCAGCGTGGTGGTGCGCGTGGAGCGTCGCCGCGGCAACGAGCTGTACATCAACGACGGCGCATATGGCGCGCTGTTCGACGCGGCGCACATCGGCTGGCGCTTCCCCGTCACGCTGCTGCGCGAGCCCGAGTCGACCGTGCGCGATCACCCGTTCTCCTTCTATGGTCCGACCTGCGACGACCTCGACCATATGGCAGGCCCGTTCCTGCTGCCCGCCGACGTTCAGGCGGGCGACTATATCGAGATCGGCATGCTCGGCGCCTATGGCTCGGCGATGCGCACCGCGTTCAACGGCTTCGGCTCGGACGAAACGGTGATCGTCGACGACGAGCCGATGGTATCGCTCTACGACGCGATCGAGCAGGACAACGCCGAAGTCTCCTCGAACGTCGTCAAGCTGTAATCAAGCACTTGCAATGGTTAAACGGCGACGCACATCGGCGTCGCCGTTTCTACGGGTTTGCGCGTCCCCTTCGAACGACGCCGCGCCGATCATGCGGGAGCATCCCATGACTGATACCCTGAACAAGACCGCGGGCGCCAACGCGCCGATCAACGACACGCGCAAGGCCGAACTGCTGTCGAAGCAGGTAAAGCACATCGACATCAAGAGCTTCGACGCGCGCCCGATCGTCGACGCGATGAGCGACATGAGCTTCACCAGCCGTGATCTCGGCCGTGCGACCAAGATCTACAACGACATGCTGGCCGACAAGGACTGCACGGTCGTGCTCGTCATCGCCGGCTCTACCTCAGCGGGCGGCTGCATGGACCTGTACGCCGAGCTGGTGCGCAACAAGATGGTCGACGTGATCGTCGCCACTGGCGCGACCATCGTCGACATGGATTTCTTCGAGGGTCTGGGTCACAAGCATTACCAGGCGCTCGAAGTGCCCGACGACGACACTTTGCGCTCGCTCTACATCGACCGCATCTACGACACCTATATCGACGAGGAGCAGCTGCAGGACTGCGACTTCACGATCAACAAGATCGCGGAAAGCCTGGAGCCCAAGCCCTATTCGAGCCGCGCCTTCATCCGCGAGATGGGCAAGTATCTGGTCGAGCACGGCAAGAAGGACAACAGTCTCGTCAAGCTCGCCTACGAGCATGACGTGCCGATCTTCTGCCCGGCGTTCGTCGACTCCTCGGCCGGCTTTGGCCTCGTCAAGCATCAGGTCGATGCGGCGAAGGAAGGCCGCCCGTACATGGTGCTGGATGCCATCGCCGACTTCCGCGAGCTCACGCAGATCAAGATCGAGGCGGGCACCACCGGCCTCCTGATGATCGGCGGCGGCGTGCCGAAGAACTTCATCCAGGACACCGTCGTCTGCGCCGAAATCCTCGGCCACGAGGACGTCGAGGTACACAAATACGCGGTGCAGATCACCGTCGCCGACGTGCGCGATGGTGCCTGCTCGTCCTCGACGCTGCAGGAAGCCGCGAGCTGGGGCAAGGTCAACACCGGCATCGAGCAGATGGTCTTCGCCGAGGCCGGATCGGTGATGCCGCTGCTCGCCAGCGACGCCTATCACCGCGGCCACTGGAAGGACCGCGCCAAGCGCGGCTGGGCGAAGCTGTTCGCGGTCTGAGCCGCACGCGGGCAGGTAACGCCTGTCCGCGAGACGGCTCAAGCCCGGCAGGCGCGGGTGCCCGCACCCGCGTCCGACGTCACGGGGTTCACCCCCGTGACGCCGCCCCCAACGACCGAGTCCCCTTCCCCGACGCCGGCGCGTGCACTAGCGTTGCGACATGGACCCGATCCCCACCACGGCGAACGCCATGCTCCAACCGGTCGTCGTCCTGATCGCCTGGACGCTGGCGATGCTCGGCTGGCTGCTCGCGACGCGCCTGCCCGCGATGGCGCGCGCCGGGGTCAAGCTGTCCACACTCGTCGGCAGCAAGGCCGCAGACGCCGACCGCTCGCTTCCCGCCGAGGCACAGTGGAAGGCGCACAATTACAATCACCTGCTCGAACAACCCGTGCTGTTCTACGCGGTGTCGGGCGTGATCGTGCTGACCGGCACCGGCTACGGCGCGAACGTCGCGCTCGCCTGGGCTTATGTCGTCTTGCGCATCGCGCACAGCATCTGGCAGGCGACGGTCAACCGCGTCTCGGTGCGCTTCTACCTCTTCATCGCGTCGTCGCTGGTCCTCGCCGCACTGACGCTTCACGCAGGTCTGGCGGTATTCTGACATGGCAAAAGGCGAAACGTTCGAGCGGCACCGCCAACCCTGGACCGCGGACGAGATCCAGAAACTCCATACGCTGGCGAAAAAGGGCATGGCGCTGAAAGCGATCGCCAAGGCGCTCAAGCGGTCGGAGGAATCGACCAAGGACCGCGCCAAGGCCGACGGCCTGTCAATCGCCAAGCTGCGCTGAATTGTAAGGGCGCGCGCTGGACGACACGCGCGTGCCGACGCCATCCTTTGCAACCTTGAAGGGGGCGAATGATGATCCTGCTATCCTTGCTGCTCGCGACGACACCAGCACCCGATCTCGCTGCAGCGCGGCTGGCGCGCGCGGTTGATTTGTACGAGGCCGCGTGCCTGAAAACCTTTCCCGATGACGCCGCGATCGACGGGCTGATGACGCAGCGTGGCGCCAAACCGCTCACCGCGGAGCAGGTAAAGGTGACGCTGCGCGACGATCCCGGCCGCGGCTGGCAGATCGGCGACGGCGCGGAGCGAATGCTGGTCTTCCTCGAACTGCCGCCGTTCCACGCCTGCTCGGTGCGCTTCGACATGCCGAACACGGGCTATGATCTGTCAGGCTATGAAGCCGCGGCGACACGGTTCACCGCTGATCACGAGGGTTTCAGCGCGATGCCGCCGTTCGATCAGCGTGTCGGCACGATGCGCATCCACGCCGAGGGCAGGCAGCGCGTCACAGCGGATAGGGGGGAGTCGCTGTTCGTCATCGCGCAGCAGAATGCGGCTAACGCGAAAACTGATCTCCGCTTCGTTCACCAGATCGGCGCTCCGCCTGGAAAATGAGCCGGTGAGATGACCGCGAGTTAATTGGCGTGGTTATCCGCCGCGGCGCATATCCTGGCGCATGGAGATCGAAGTCAGCGCCGAGGCAAAGGACAAGCGACTCAACCGCGGCGTCGCGGTCACCGTTGTCGTACTGTCGGTCGCCATGGGGCTGGGCAACATCAAGGACGGCAACATCGTCCAGGCGATGGAGCAGGCGCAGGCGCGCAGCGTCGATCGCTGGAACGAATATCAGGCGACGCGGGTCAAGGCGCGCGTCGTCGAGACGAGCATGGCCGAGGTCGCCGCCGCGCGCGGCACCGCGCCCGCGACATTCACCGCCGACCTCGCGCGCTACAAAAACGAAACCCCGCAGCTGAAGGCGCAGGCGCAGGAGTTTGAGGCGCAGTATGACGCGCTCAACATCCACGACGATCAGTTCGACGCGAGCGAGGCGGCGCTCTCGACCGCGATCTCGGTTGCGGCGGTGGCGGCGCTGGTCGAGGCGCCTTGGGTGCTCGCCGCCGCGTGGGTGTTCGGCGCGTTCGGGCTGTTCCTGTCGTTGTGCGGGTTCGCCGGCTGGGGCTTCCACCCCGACGTGCTCAGCACGCTGCTGGGTTAGGCGAACAGCCGCCTGAGGCTGCGCTCGAGCATCACGAACTGCCACAACGTCCGCCCGTGCTCCTCGCGCCCGCTGCGATGCGCGTCGGCGACGCGCGCGATCTCGCCCATGTCGAACCAGCCGCTGTCGCCGAGCACGCGCGAGCGCGCCAACCCCGCGGCCTCCCCCGCCAGGCTCCCGCGGAACCACGCGCTGACCGGGGTCACGAACCCCATCTTGGGTCGGTAGAGGATGTCGCGCGGCAGATAGCGTTCGAGCGACCGCTTCATCAGCCACTTGCCCTCACCCCCGCGCAACCGCATCGCCTGCGGCAGCGTCGCGGCGAATTCGACCAGCCGGTGATCGAGCAGCGGCTCGCGCGCCTCCAGCCCGACCGCCATGCTGGTGCGGTCACTCTTGGTCAGGATATCGCCGGGCAGCCAGATCTTCATGTCGGCATATTGCGCGCGGTCGATCGCGTCGCGCGCAGGCGCATCGCGCATCGCGGCGACATAGCGATCCTCGGCCCGGTGCCCGCCGAGCGCGCGCCGCGCGGTGTCGCTGAACAGGGCACGGCGCAGCGCAGGCGTCGTCACCCCGACCGATCGCGCATAGGCTTCCGCCCCATCGTCGGCGAGCGCCAGCAGCGTCGTCTTGGCGCGCAACGGACGCGGAGCCCAGTCCGCCTTGGGATAGACGCGCCCCAACGTCCCGAACACCCGCCGCCGCAGGTCGAGCGGCAGCAGTCCGCGCACCCGCTCCTCCGCCGCCTGGAAGCGATAGCGGCGATAGCCCGCCATCGCCTCGTCCGCGCCGTCACCCGACAAGGCCACCGTCACGTGCTCGCGCGCCAGTGCTGCGACCTGGTAGGTGGCGAGCGCGGAGGCATCGGCGAACGGTTCGTCGAACGCGGCCACCAACGTGTCGATCAATCCGAAATCGTCGGGTCGCACGACGCGGACGTGGTGGTCGGTCGCGAACCGCTGCGCGACCGCGGCGGCGTGGCTCCGCTCGTCGTGGCCCGCCTCGTCGAAGCCGATCGTGCAGGTCTTGACCGCCGCGCGGCTCGCCTCCGCCATCAGCGCGACGACCGCGGAACTGTCCACTCCGCCCGACAGGAACGCGCCGAGTGGGACGTCGGCGACCATGCGCGAGCGCACGCCATCGCGCATCCGCTCCAGCAATTCCTCGCCCAACGCCGCCGCCGATCCGCGCGCGCGATTGGCGAACGACACGTCCCACCATTGCCGTGGCTTCGCCGCGCCCTTGCCGCGCTCGATCAGCATGTAATGCCCGGCCGCGAGCTTGTTGACGCCCGACACCAGGCACGCGTCATCGGGGACATAGCCGTAGGCGAGGTAATCCTCGACCGCGCGCACGTCCGGCTTTCGCCTGAGCAACGGATGCGCGAGCAGCGCCTTCAGCTCGGACCCGAACGCGATCGCCCCGTCCGACAGCTCGGCCCAGTGAAGCGGCTTCACCCCCATCCGGTCGCGCGCGAGAAACAGCGTCTGCGTCGCTGCGTCATGGATCGCGAACGCGAACATGCCGTTCGCCCGCTGCAACATCGCCGCGCCCCAGGCGGCATAGCCGTGGAGCAGCACTTCGGTGTCGCCATCAGTCGCGAACACCGCGCCGCGCCGCTGCAACTCGCTGCGCAGCTCGCGATAATTGTAGATCTCGCCATTGAACACGATCGTCAGCCGCGCGTCCGCGGTCGCCATCGGCTGCGGCGACCCTTCGAGGTCGATGATCGACAGCCGGCGATGCGCGAAGCCGACGCCGGGCGCGGTCCACACGCCCGCGCCGTCGGGCCCGCGGTGCGCGATCGCATCCGCCATCGCGCGCAACCGCGCCGGGTCGACCGGCTTGGGCGTGGCGGGATAGAACAGCCCCGCGATGCCGCACATCAGCGTGGGGTCTCGGCGATCCGCAGCATGGCGGCACCCGGATCGCCCAGGCGCGCCAGGAAGCGCGTGATCGCCGCGCGCGGATCGTGCCCCGGTGCCGCGACCGCCGACAGGTGCAGCACGATCGCGGGCTCCGGCGCGCCGAACAGCCGCATCTTCACCGTCGCAAGCTTCACCTGTTTGTCGTCCCCGGTCACCGTGTTCCCGACGCGGTACCATGTCGCGACGACGCGCTCCACCTCCCCGCCGCCTGTACCCGGCGGCGCATCGGCGACGATCCGCATCGCGCGGCCACCGTTCAGATCGGGCAGGTCGGCAACGCGCACCCAGCGATCGTCTTCGCGCAGCACCCCGGTGCCGTAGGAGACGAGCTCGCGCCCTTCCTCCTGCCGGGCGAACACCGCGACGCTCATGTCGACCGCATCGCCCGCCGGATCGGCGTAGCGGCCGAGCAGGAAGTGATCGGCGCCCGGATGGTAGGGCGACCATGCCGCGCGCGGGTCGAGATCGACGCGGCGCCAGCCGGCAACCTCGGGCAAGGCGATGTGCATCGGCAGCGGCGCCGAGCGCGCCATGATTGCCGCCGCACTCGCCGGGAATACGCCCGCGCCTGCTACGACCAGCACGCCCGCGACCACCACCTCCAGCGTGAGCCGCGGTCTTGTCTGAAGTTCGGCAGGGTCGAACGCCGGATCGTCGGGCGAACGATCGAACCACCGCCACGCCAGTCCGAGCACCCCCGCCATCACGATCGCGAAGAACACCCAGCCGTAGACGATATGGTCGAACCCCGTCGCCGCCTCGACGCTGGTCAGATGCGCGGCGTAGATCGTCCCGAACGCGCGCACGCCGTTGGCGATCACCGGCACGACGACGCACACGCCCATGAACAGCGCGCGCCTGCGCCACGCGGTGAAGCATTGGTTGGCGACCAGCACGCCGAACGCCACCATCGAGATGACGAACTTCGCCCCCGAGCACGCCTCGGCGACCTCGAAATAATAGCGTCCGGCGTGGATCAGCACGCCGTCGACCACCGCGGGCACGCCGAACAGGTGGAGCAGCGGCATCGTGATCGCAACCGTCACGTCCTGCAGTGGCGGCTCCAGCTCCTGCCCGAACGGCACCATGAAGAACGCGTAGCCGAGCGGGAACAGCAGCCCGCGCGCGACATTCGGACCGAGCGTCGTGACGACAGCGCCTTCCAGCATCAGCACCAGCCCTAGCTGCCGCGCAAACGCGACGCCCGCGACCTCGCCCAGCAGCCACCCCGCCCCGCCACCAGCGACGACGAGCAGTCCCGGCGCCCAGGCGATCGGCCTGAGTTGCGCCAGCTCGACGCGCCGCGCCCAGACCAGCCAGCCAACGACCGGCGCGATAAACAGGCAATGCCCGAACGTCGTGCTGGTCCACCACAGATGAACCACGTCGCGCACGTCGCCGGTAAAGATCAGCAGCAACGCCGCGGCGGCGAGCGCCAGCACGACGAGATGCCTCGTCCACGCCCCCACCGCGAACGCGCGCCGGTGCACGGCGATCGTCACGCGGCGGCCCGCGCGGGCGCGTCGAGCCCCATCAGCGCGTCGAGCGGCGCAAGGCAGGCGTCCCACGCATAACGCGCGCGCACCCGCGCCCGCGCCGCCTGTCCCAGCATGCGCGCCTCCTCCGCATCGTCCAGCAGCCGGATCACGGCCTCACCCATCGCCGGATCCGCCGCGACGCGGATCGTCCCCGCATGGTCGATCCCCTCGGCCGCGGCGGGCGAGGCGACCACCGCGCGCGCCATCGCCATCGCTTCCAGAACCTTGTTCTGGATGCCGCGCGCGAGCGCCAGCGGCGCGACGACCACGTCGGCGGCGGCGAGCCAGCCGCGCACATCGGGCACCTCGCCCGTCACGATTACCGCCTCGCTCACCAGCGCGCGCACCTCGCGCACCGGCGCGCGCCCGACGATCGCGAAACGCACCTCGGGGTGAGCCTCGCGCACCCGCGGCAGCACCTCGCGCGCAAACGCGATTACCGCGTCGACGTTGGGTTTGTAGTCCATCTGCCCGGTGAAGACGATCAGCCGTCCCTGCCCAGTCACGGGCACGAAAGCGGCGGCCGGACCGAAGACGCCGGTGTCGATCCCATTCTCCAACGCGCGCGCACCCGGCACCAGTGCGGCTTCCTCCGCGCTGACGAATAGGCTCGCCTCGACGCGCGCCGTGACTGCGCGCTCATACGCACCGAGCAGCCGCGCCTCGCGCCGATACATCCAGCGTGACACGCCGCGCGCATCCTCGGCGAAAGCCGCGAACTTCTTCGAATCGGCGTCGACGAAATCCATCACCGCGGGCACGCCAGCCGGCAGGTACTGCGCCATCTGCCCCGAAAAGGCGTAGACCCGGTCGATCCCCCGCTCACGCACGATCCGCGCCACCGCAGCGTGCACGCGCGCGTAGTCGAAGGCCGCGAGTGACAGCGGCCGCCCGCTCGCCAGCGCCTCGACTCCCGCACGCCAGCGCGGCTTGGTGCGCTCCACCACCACGCATTCACCCAGCATGTCGCGGAACTCCGCCGACGGTGTCAGGTCGCGCGGGTCATCGGCGAAGGCGACCAGATGCACCCGCGCGCGCGCCGCCAGGTGCCGCAGGACGTGGAAGCTCCTGATCTTGTCGCCGCGATCGGGCGGGAACGGCACGCGATGCGCGAGGAACAGGATCTCCATCGCCTCAGCCCAACCCGCGGCTGATCCACGGCCCCAATGCATTGGCGAGCGGCAGCGGCAGCTTCTTCCACGTCCGCACCATCAGCGCGTATTTGGGATTGAGCGGGTTGACCTCGCGCCGCTCGCCCTCGCTCCACGACGCATAGGACAGCGGTCGCCCCTCAAAACCCCAGTTCTTCTTGAACGCCGCCGCACCGGTGCCGACCTTGGAGCGCCCGAAGTCGAACCGCGTGCATCCGCGCGCGCGCGCGTGCGCCATCAGCGCGAAATACATCCGGTCATTGGCCCGCAACCCGCGGGCGGCATCGGTCCCGCCGCCCCAATAAGGATAGACTGTGCCGTTCCAGTAAAGGCTCAGCACGCTCGCAACCGGCACACCCGCGTGCCGCACCGTCAGCACGTCCGCATCCATCCGCGCCACCGCCTCGCGGAACAGCGCACGCGGGAAGACGGGCGTACCCAGATTGCGCACCGATTCGGCATAGACGCGGTAGTGATCGGCGAGCGCGCGTGCGTCGCGGCCGATCTCGACTGCCAGATCGTTCGCCAGCGCCTTGCGCACCTCGGCGCGCTGCTTGCGCGGGATGGCGAGCAGTTCGGCCTCGTCGCTCGCCGCCAGATCGCGCGCGAAGCCGAGATAGCTGCCCTCGTCGATCGCCCAATCCGCCGGATGCGCGCCACCGCGCAACTCGATCGAGGGACAGTTAAGCCGTCCCGCCAGCTCGCGCGCCGCAGAAGCGAGCGGTTCGATCGCGCACGTCTCACCCAGGATGCCGCCATCGACCGCGAACCCGCTCGACACAAGGGCGCGCCCGAACAGCGGCGAGCGCATCTCGGTCAGCGGCAGCACGCCCGCGAGCGTGCCGTCGCCGTGCTCGGCGAGCAGGACATGCGCGCGCTGCCCGCACCCCGCGGCGACAGCCTCGCCCCACGCCGGCAGATGGAACGGTGTCGCTTCCGGGTGCGCGCGCACGAACGCGTCGACGCGCGCGCGATCCGCGGGCGCGGCGGCACGCACGCCAACCGGTCTGGCGAGCAGCGGCATCGTCATGCCGCCAGCCGTTCCACCACGGCGTCGACGCGGCCCCAATCGTGCCGTTCGAGCAATCCGCGCAGCTTCCCCGCCATTGCACCCAGCCGGCTGTAATGGCGCAACTTGGAGCGGAGCGGGGCCTCGGTGACGCGCGGCTGGTCGGGATCGACCTCCCACGGGTGAAAATAGAACATGCCCGGCTGCGCCTGCGCGTTGACCTGCCGCACCGCAAAATCGGTCACCGCCGCGGGCAGAAGGCGAAAGAAGCCGCCGCCCGTCGCGAAGCGCCGCCCGGCCGCCTCGCCCACCGTCACCGGCAGCTCGACCAGCCCTGCGTCGGGGAGCGGCCGCCACGCGAACCGCGGGCTCTTGCGCCAGCCATAATGATCGTGCGCGATCGGCGCGACGCTGGAGGAATAACGATAGCCTTCCTCCGCCAGCACCACGTGCGCCCAAGGCGTGCGCTGGTCGATCGAGAAACTGGGCGCGCGGTATCCGGTGACCGCGACTCCCGTCGCATCCTCCAGCGCGCCGCGCGCGCGCCGCAAATCGGCGCGGAACGCGTCCGCATCCATCGTGAACACGCGCTGATGGTCCCAGCCGTGGCTCGCGACCTCGTGCCCTGCATCCACGATCCGCCGCATCAGTGCGCCCTGCCGCGCCGCGACCCACCCAAGCGTAAAAAAGGTCGCGCGCGTGCCCGTTTCGGCGAACAGGTCGAGCACGCGCGCGGTGTTGCCCGCAACCCGGCTTTCCAGCGTGTTCCAATCGCGCTTGTCGATCGTGCGCTCGAACGCGCCGACCTGGAACCATTCCTCCACGTCGACCGACATGCCGTTCAGAACACGAGGCTTCGTCATGACTTCAGGCTGCCCCGCGGACCGGTACGTCGCGCAAGTCGTCGCGCTCGACCCAGTCGATCAGCAGAGTCAGCACGCGCCTGAGCGCCGCGTCCTGTTCCGCGATCCGCGCCTCCAGCGCCGCGAAACGCTCGTCGTCGATCCCTGCTGCCGGTGCGGCGGGCACTGGCGGCGCCACTTCGGCCTCGTCGTCGTTGGTGTTCGCTGCCGCGGGACGCTCGGGTGCGGTGTGGGCCACCGCCGGCATCTCGCGCCGCTGATCGTTCACCACTGCCCGCACCACCTTGGCGTCGATCAGTTCGACCTCGGACACCGCAGCGTGGAGCAGCACGCGGCTCATCAACTGGTTCAACCGGCGCGGCACGCCATCGCTCGCGCGGTACAGCACCGGAAAGGCGTCCTCGGTGAAGTTCGGCCGCCCGGTCCATCCGGCGATCTGCAGTCGGTGGCCGACGTAATCGGCGACCTCGTCGGGCTCCATGGGATCGAGGTGGTGCACCGCGATCACGCGCTGGCGCAACTGCTCCAGCCGCGCCGACCCGTTCAGCCGCTCGCGGAACTCGGGCTGGCCGAGCAGGAAGATCTGCACCAATGCATGACCCCCTGCCTGGAAATTCGACAGCATCCGCAGCTCTTCCAGCGCCGAGGTCGGCAGCGCCTGACTCTCGTCGACGATCAGCAGCGTGCGCCGGCCCGTCCGCGCGACGCCGTGCAGCCCGCGCTCGATCAGCAGCAGCAACTCGGCCTTGTTCTTACCCGAATGGTCGATCCCCAGCCCGGTCGCGACGATCCGCAGCAGGTCGTCGGCCTCGATCGCGGTCGACACGATCTTTATGACCTTCAAGTTCGCGGGATCGATCTGGTCCATCAGATGCCCGACCAGCGTCGTCTTGCCCGCACCGATATCGCCGGTGATGACGATGAAGCCCTCACCCTGCGCAAGACCATAGCCCAGATACGCCATCGCCTTCTTGTGCGTGGCGGTATCGAACCAGAAACGCGGGTCGGGCGTCAACTGGAACGGGCGGTCGTGGAAACCGAAGAACGTCTCGTACATGGCCGTATCCGTTCAAAAATTGTAGCGCGCGCCGAGCAGCGCCTGCGCCGACACCTGCTTGTCGAAATCGCCCTGGTCGAACGCGTAGATACCCGCCGACAAGGCGGTGCCGAGCCGCCCGAAGTTGCGGCTGTAGGTGCCGTTCAACCCGGTTCCGTACACGTCCTGCGCACCCGGAAGGTCGCTGGAGAACCAGTTCGCGTACAGGTTCGCGTCGAACTGCGACACGCGGCTCAACGCACGCGAATAGAACACCTGCGCATAGGCGCTCTGGTCCTCCAGCCCCAGCACCTGCGTGCCGACCGCGACGCGGGGCGCGTACAGCCGGCGGTTGGCGTAGCCCGCGCCGATGCCGTAGCCGGTGCGGCCCTGCTGCACGCTCCACGCGCCGTCGATCCCGCGCGCGCGGTAGCTCGCGGTCGAGATCGACTGGAACACGTCGTTCAAACACCCGCCGGCGCCGTTCTGCTGGCTGCCGCCCTGGCGTCCGAAGATGCAGCCGCCGAACAATTGCCCGAACGGATCGTTTTGCGTCTGGAAACTGGTCGGCAGCCCCGCGATCCCGTCGCGCAACTGGCGACCGAACGTCTCGATCGCGTCGTAGACGATGACCTGCAACCCCGATGCCTCGGACATGCGCCACGACAGCGCGCCGGTGTAGGTTTCCCCGCCGTAGCGGTAGCCCGCGGTGGCCTGCAGCTCGACGCGCGGCGACGGACGCCAGATCACGCCCGCGTCGTAGATCAGCCCGTCGGTGTCGTAGGCGATCCGCTCGGGCGAGTTCGGATCGGTCACGAAACGGCCGTTCCAGTCGACCACCGCGTTGCCGGCCGTGTCGACCAGCGGATCGCGCTGCGTCGCCTTGATCCGCTCGTAACCCGCACCCGCGCGCAGCGCGACCGTGCGGCTGACCGGCAGCACCACGTCGCCGCGGCCGTAATAGCCCTCGTAGTTCTGATCGAGCTGGTTCGCGTCCTCGCGCTCGTACGCGCCGCTCAGCGTGACGCCGACCAGCGCGATCCGGTTGGCGGGCACGCCGATGCTCGCCTGGACGACGTGGTTGGTCGAGGAATCATAGCCATCCAGCCGCGGAGAACCGGGCGCCAGTGCGATGTCGGTGTCGCCCTCCACCTTGGTATAGCCGAAGCGGTAGCTGCCGGTCACGTCGAACGGCCCGGCGCGCGTCTGCACGCTGGGGCCGGCGAACAGCGAATAGACCTGGGTCAGATTGTCGGTGGTGCCGATCAGGTTGATCGGCGCCGCGCCGCGAATGTCGCTGCGCTGCCGCGTCGCCAATGCGCCGCCGTCCAGCGACAGCCACGGCGCGACCTGCGTCGTCGCGCGCGCCAGACCGCTATGGACGCTCAGGTCCTCGGTGTTGTCCTCCCAGGAGAAGCGCCGTTCGTAGCGGTAGCTGATCTGCGCATCGGTTCGCGCCGTCGAAATGCCCGCATCGATGCCGGCCGCGAGCGAGGTATAGGTGACGACGTCGTCGCCGTTCGACAGCTCCGCCGCGACCGCCTGCGTCGCCTCGATATAGGGCGTGACATAGCGCGACTGCGCCGCGGCAGGCGCGGCGGCGAGCACGCCCGCCATCGTCGCCGTCGCCAGCAGCGCACCCGTCGCCAAATTGGGAAAACGGCCCACGATTATTTCTCCTGACCGTAATAGCTGCCGAAGCGCCCGCGCCCCGGCTCGAACGAGACCGAATTGATGACCAGATGGATTTGCTCGCACCCGTCGAGCAGGTTCACCGCCTCGCGCACGTCGGCCTCCGTGGTGCGATCGGCGCGCACCACCAGCATGACCTGCCCGACCAGCAGCGCCAGCGTGGACGCGGGCGAGGCCGCGAGCGCGGGTGGCGTGTCGAAGATGATGATACGGCGCGGGTTCGCCTCCAGCAGCCGGTCGAGCACCGCTTCGGTGCGGTGCGAGGCGAGTAGTTCGGTGTCGGCGTGGGTGCGCTTGCCCGCCGGCAGCAGCGACAATTGCGGCACGTCGGTCCTGACGACGCAGCTCTCCGGATCGAGCCGCGGGTCGCCCAGGATGTCGAGCAGGCCGACGCTGTCCTCCAGTCCGAGCCGTTGCATGATGTCGGGCTTGGCGAAATCACCGTCGACGAGCAGGATTTCGACGTCGCGCTCCGCCGCCAGACTGATCGCCAGGTTGATCGCGCAGAACGTCTTGCCCTCGCCGGGCTTGCCCGACCCGACGATGATCGTGCGCGCGCGCTGCCCGATCGGTCCATCCGCGATCTCGCGCGCGGTCAGCAGCAACTGCCGCTTGACCAGCCGGAACTCCTCGGCGAGCGCGCCGACCGGGGCGCCGGGCACCAGCATTCCGGCTTCGGCGAGCATCGTGCGGTCGATCTGCGCGACGTCGCTCTCGGGCGCCTCCCACTCGTCCAGCCCGTCGTCGTCGGTGTCGGACAGGAACTCCGCAGGGATCGCGGCAAGCGTCGGCGGCACCGGTCGCGTTGCCACGCCATCGTCCGCTGCCGCGCGGGGCTGATCCTGCCCCAGGGCGACATATTCCTCATCGGCAAGATGATCCGCCTCGGGGGCATCCTGCTCCTCCAGCGGCGGCACTCCCCGGGCGCGAAGATGGGCGCCGAAGTCGTAGACCTTCGCCGCGCGCTCGATCAGCGACTCCTCGGTCGCGGATTTCGGATAACGGTTCATGCGGCAAGTCCCCGCTGGAGCATCTCGACGCCGAGCAGCGCCACGTAAGCGACGCCAAGCGCGGCGAACCCGCCCGCCAGCCACGTCAGCCGGCGCCGGCGCAACTCGGTCTGCTGGCGCGTCACCATCTCGCCGATCGACCCGATCACCGCCATGCCGGTCACCTTTTCGAGCTTCTGCGCGGTCGGGAACGTGCCTTGCAGCTGCCCGAGCGCGAAGGCGGCCCCGACGCCTGCGACCAGTCCGGCGATCAGCACGCCCGTCAGCAACAGCGGCCGATTGGGCGCGGTCGGCGTACGCGGCACGGTGGGCGGATCGATCACGCTGAACTTGACCGCGTCGGTCTGCGTCTGCGCCTGGCTGCGCAGGCTCACCTGCTCGCGCTGCGCGAGCAACTGGTCGTACTGGCTTTTCAGCACGTCGTAATTGCGGTCGATCTCGCCCTGCTCGGCCGCGACCGCGGGATTGCCGACCAGCTTCGCGTTCAACTGGTCGAGATCGCCCTGCAATTGCTGCTTGCGCGCCTGCAGCGCCGCGACGGTTGCACCTTTGTCCGCCATCAACGCCTGCAAAGACCCATATGCCGGGTTCGAGACGCCCCCATCGGACCCGCCCGTCAGCGGCTCGCCGCGTGCGGCCGCCTGCGCCTGCGCGAGCTGCTGCTTCAGCGCGATCACGTCGGGATGGCTCTCGGTATAGCCGCGGCCGCGCGCGTCGGCGAGCTGGCCCTGGATCGCCGCCAGTCGCGCGCGCGCCGGGCCGACGCCGGGCGCGATGCCTGCGCCCGCGATCGTCTTGGGCGTTGCCGCCATCTGCCCCGACAGCGCCGCCATGCTCGACTGCGCCGCCGCCAGATCGGCGTCGACCTGGCTCATCTGCGAGCGCGCAGCGCCGATGCGATCGCTGATCGTGCCGGTGCCGGGCAGCGAGCCGAGGTAATTGTTCTGGAACGCCGCGCGCTTCGCCTCCGCGTCCTGCAATTGCGTGCCGAGCGCCTGCAACCGGTTGTCGAGGAAGGCGAGCGTCTGCGTGTTCTGCGACCGATCGGTCGACAGATTGGTTTCGATAAAGATGTCGATCAGCTTCTGCGTGATCGACGAGGCGAGCTTGGGGCTGGCGGCGGTGGTCGTGATCTCAAACAGATTGTCCTGCTGCGCCGTCACCTTGATCGCGGTCTGCAGCCCGGCGACCCGGTCGGCGATGTCGCGGTCGCTCGACACCGTCTTGGCGAGCTCGGTCCCACGCACGACCTTCTCGAGGCTCACCGCGCTGGTCAGCGTCTGGCGCACGGTGTCGATGTCGCGCGCGTCGTCGTTCGCCGCCTGCATCGAATCCGCGCCGGCGGGCAGGACCGATCGCATCTGCACGAACACGCGCGCCTTCGAATCGTAGCGGCTGGGTATCTGGCTGACGACCAGCCAGCCCGCGATGCACACGGCCCATGCGACCGCCAGCGCGATCCAGCGCCGTGTCCAGATCGCGTGCAGCGCGACCCGCGCTTCGTCGATGATACCGCCCACCCGCGCTACCTCAGAACATGCTTTCGGGGATGATGATGACGTCGCCGGGTTCGAGCCGGACGTTGGCGCTCGCGTCCCCGTCCTTCAGCAGCTTGTTGATCCGCAGGCCGTATTCGGTCTGCTTGCCTGTCGCGCGGTCGTAGCGGATCAGCCGCGCCTTGTTCCCCGCGGCATATTCGCCGAGGCCGCCGACCGCGATCATCGCGTCGAGCAGCGTCATGTTGGCGCGGTACGGCAGGCTCGCGGGCTTCTGCGTCGCGCCGACGATGCGCACCTGCTGGCTGAACGTGCCGGAGAAGCTGTCCACGATCACCGAGACGATCGGGTCCTTGATATATTCGCCTAGCGCCAGCTTCATGTCGGCGGCGAGCATTGCGGGCGTCTTGCCGACCGCGGGCATGTCGCTGATCAGCGGCGTGGTGATGCGGCCGTCGGGGCGCACCTGCACCTTTGCCGACAATTCGGGATTGCGCCACACGAAGATGCTGAGCGAATCGAGCGGGCCGATGACATATTCCTCGCCCGGCTGCTCCTTGCTCGCGACAAAGGTTGCGGGCGGCAGTTCGGGCCGTGTGGCCCCGCCGCGGGCGCAGGCGGTCAGCGTCGTCGACGCCATCAACGCTGCGATGAGACCCTTGGAAACCTTCGCGAACCGCATGCAATCCTCCGTGCGCGCCCGTGTCCGGCCTCGCGGGGATCACGTCCCACCGACCGGTTGCGCCAGCAGTCAGCTATGCGTCGTAGAGGTGAAGATAGCGTTTAGGACGCGCCCGCGAGCACTTCGGCGGGCGCGGGATGTCCCAAAAAGGCACTGGGGCTCGCCGTCAGCCCGTACGCGCCCGCGATGAAGATCGCGATCACGTCACCCACGTCCGCGCGCGGCAGCACGACGCCGTCGGCCAGTCGGTCGAGCGGGGTGCACAGGCAACCGACCACTGACACTGCATCATCGGCAGCTTCGCCCATCCGTCCCGCGATCGCGACCGGATAGTTGCGCCTGACCACCGTTCCGAAATTACCGCTGGCGGCGAGCTGGTGGTGCAACCCGCCATCCACCACCAGAAACGTCTCGCCGCGGCTCTCCTTCCGATCCACGATGCGCGTCAGGTACACGCCCGCCTCGCCGACCAGCCACCGCCCGAGCTCGATCGCGAACGCCGTGCCCGCAAGTATCGCGCCACGCCTGTCCAGCGTCTCACCCAGCGCCGCGCCGATCCGCGCCACGTCGACCGGCGTGTCACCGGCGAAGTGCGGTATCCCGAACCCGCCGCCCAGGTTAACCATCGGCGGCGCTTGCCCGCTCTCCACTGCCAGCCGCTCAGCGAGCGCGACCGTCGCGGCCTGCGTCTCGATCAACGCATCGGTATCGAGCGCCTGCGAGCCCGCGAAGATGTGAAAGCCGCGCCATTCCGCCCCGCTCGCGACGATCGCGCGCACGAGCGCGGGTACGCGCTCGGCATCGACGCCGAAGGGTGACGCGCGCCCGCCCATCTTCATCCCCGACCCGCGCAGCTCCAGGTCCGGGTTCACGCGTACCGCGAGCCGCGGTGCGACGCCGATCCGCTCCCCGGTCGCGATCGCGCGCGCGGCCTCGTTTTCTGATTCGACGTTCAGCGTCACGCCCGCGCACACCGCCGCCTCCAACTCGGCATCGCGCTTGCCCGGCCCCGCGAAACTGATCGCCACGCCCGGCTTGAACGTCAGCACCTCCGCGAGCTCCCCCGCCGACGCGACGTCGAGCCCGTCGACCAGCGGTGCGATCGCCTGAACCAGCGGCACGAACGGATTTGCCTTTACCGCATAATGGAGTCGCACGCCTGCCGGCATAGCGGCCCGGAAACGCGCCACCTTCTCGCGCACCACGCCGACATCGTACACGAACATCGGCGAGCCATGCTCCGCCACCCACGCGTCGGCCGGACGCCCGGCGATCAACAGCATGCCGCGCTGATCGGCGAAGGCAGGCGGGATTGGTCCGATCGGCTTCAACACAGCGTACCTCTGATGTCGGCCGCTATCGCTGCACGGTCGAGCTTGCCGTTCGCATTACGTGGCAGCTCGGCGCGCCAAACGATCTCGGCCGGTTGCATATAGGTCGGCAGGTCACGTCTCAGTCGCGCTCGCAAGGCGATCTCGCCGCCCGCCTCCCCTCGGGCCACGACCACGATCCGCTGCCCTAGCCGCGTATCAGCGACGCCGATCGCCACCGCTTCGCGCACCTCGTCGCCCGCGGTGACCGCTTCCTCTACCTCTTGCGGGCTGACGCGGTTGCCCGATGTCTTGATCATCTCGTCATCGCGCCCGACGAAGCGCAGCAGCCCGGCCGCGTCGGCGACCACGCTGTCGCCCGACCACACCGCCGTCCCGCCCGCGCGCGCGAAGGCCGGCGCGGGGCGGAAACGCTGCGCGGTTCGCTCAGGGTCGCGCCAATACCCTTGAGCGACGAGTGGCCCGGCATGGACCAGCTCGCCCGGCTCGCCCGCAGCCGCCGCGCTGCCGTCGCCGCGCACCACCATCACCTCCGCAAACGGGATCGCCCGCCCGATCGAATCGGGGTTCGCATCGACCAGCGCCGGCGGCAGATAGGTCGAGCGGAATGCTTCGGTCAGCCCGTACATCGGATAAAGATCCGCTGCCGGGAAACGCGCCCGCAGCGCACGCACCATCGCCGGGGTCAGCGCGCCGCCAGAGTTGGTCAGCCGCTTCAACCGCGCCGCCGTCTCGGCGGGCCATTCCGCCTCGAGCAACTGCGTCCACAGCGGCGGCACCCCCGCGAGTGTGGTCGCCTCGACCCGCTCGACCGCCTTCACCACGTCACGCGCGGTCAGATAGTCTAGCGGCGCCACCGCGGCGCCCGCGAGCCAGGTCGAGAACAGCTGGTTCTGCCCATAATCGAACGACAGCGGCAGCACGCCGAGCACGCGATCGGCGGCGTCGATGCCAAGGTAATGCGCGACCGACACCGCGCCGAGCCACAGGTTCGCGTGGCTCAGCATCACGCCCTTGGGCCGCCCGGTCGACCCCGAGGTGTAGAGGATCGCCGCGAGCGCATCCGGGTCTGCGTCGGACGGCGGCAGGGCCTCACCCTCGCCCGCCTCGACGTGCACCTGCGTTGCATCCGGCACGTCGCCCGCCTCCAGCGTCGCCGCGCGCGCCGCCTGCGTCAGCAGCAGCGTCGCAACGCTGTCTGCAAGTATGTACCCCACCTGCGCGCGCTTGAGCGCCGGGTTGATTGGCACGTGCACCAGTCCTGCACGCGCCGCGGCGAGCGGCATCAGGCACGCCTCACGCGTTTTTGGCAGCCACGTCGCGACCCGCGCCCCCGCCTTGGGCACCGCGCGTGCCAGCCACCCGGCGAGCCGCGCCACCCGCGCCTCTGCCTGCGCAAAAGTCATCTCGCCCGCGCGGTCGATCAGCGCGGGCGCATTCGCAGCGCCGCACAGGACATGGTCGATCGGTCGGGCGTTCGGGTCGAGCGGCACCATCGTCCTCTCATAGCGCCCCCGTTGCGCATTTCACCCCCCGCGCCTATCGCACCGCAGCAAGAACGCGACAGCATTCAGGGGAGACGCGCGTGATTCCGGAAGGCACCAACGAGATCGAGAAGACCTTGCGCGCGGTGCTCGCCGACGTGCTGAGCCTGTCGCCCGAGCGCGTCGCCGCCTTTACGCCGGAAACAGGATTGTTCGGCTCGCTGCCGGAACTCGACTCGATGGCGGTCGCGGGCGTGCTGACCGAACTCGAAGATCGCCTCGGCATCGTGATCGAGGACGATGAGGTCGACGGCGAGATGCTCGAAACCTTTGGCGCGCTCACGACCTTCGCCGCGACCAAGGTCCTCAACTGAGCGGTCTGCGTTACGTCGACTATGACTGGCGCGGCGGCCGCGAGGCGATGCTGCGCATGGGGCCGGACGGCGGCCCGACGATCCTCGCTCTCCCCGCCTTGTTCGAGGAAGCCAATCGCACCCGCGCGATCCTCGTCGGCGTGCTGCGCCGGCTCGCCAACGCCGGCTGGTCGGTCGCGCTCCCCGACTTGCCCGGTCAGGGCGAAAGCCTGCTTCCGCTCGCGCAGGTCACCCTCGACGACTGGCGCGCCGCCGCGCAGGCCGCCGCCGCACAGCTCGCATCGCCGATTCACGTCGTCGCGGTCCGCGCCGGCGCGGTAATCGACGCCGACGTCGCCGCGGACAGCCGCTGGTACTGGTCGCCGTTAACCGGCGCGGAGCAAGTGCGCGAACTCACGCGGCTGCGCGATCTGGGTGACGGCGACGGTTATGCCGGCAACGTCGTGTCCGAGGTATTGTTGTCGCAGCTCGCGGCCGCCGAGCCGACGATCACCCCGCCCCCGCGCGTCGTGCGGATGGAAACCGATCCGCGCCCCGCCGACCTGAAGTTCTTTGGCGCGGCACCGTGGCGTGCGAGCGAGCCTGCGGGCGATCCCGCGCTTGTCGCGAACCTCGCCGACGACATTGCCACATGGCTCGCCGCGTGCGCCGGCTGATCACCTTCGCCATCGACGGCACGACCCTCGCCGGCTCGCTCGACGAAGGCGCGGGCACGACCGGCCTCCTGATCGTCGCGGGTGGCAACGAGGTGCGCCACGGCGCGCACCGCGGCATGGCGATGCTGGCGCAGGGACTTGCCGCGCAGGGGACGCCGGTGTTCCGCTACGATCATCGCGGCGTCGGCGACTCGGAGGGCGAGAACCGCGGCTTCGCGCACGCGGGCGACGATCTGCGCGCCGCCGCCGCCGCCTTCCGCCGCGCCGCACCGCACGTCACCCGTCTCTGCGCCTTCGGCAATTGCGATGCCGCGTCCCTGCTCGCGCTCGATGGTCGCAGCGCCGACGTCTCGCGCGTGCTGCTCGCGAATCCCTGGACCATCGAGCAGACCGACGACCTGCCCCCCGCGGCCGCGATCCGCGCCGGCTACGCGCGCCAGCTGCGCGACCCGGCCGAGTGGCGTCGCCTGTTCGGGGGCGGAATCGACGTCGGCAAGGCGATCAGGGGTTTGGCGAAGATCGTTTGCACCCCGTCTGACCAGGGCACCCTCTCACGCCGCGTGACCGATGCAATCGCGGGCTGGGGCAACGACGCGACCGTCCTGCTCGCCCGCGACGACAACACCGCCCGCGCTTTCGTCGACGCCGCGCGCGCTCACACCTTCCGCACGCAGACGATCGACACGTCCTCGCACAGCTTCGCGCGCGCCGCCGACAAGCAGGCGCTCGCCGACATCGTCACGCGCTGGCTGGCGGAATAAGCGGCAGGATTACTCCGCCGCTTCCTTGAACTCCTCGAACTCGACCGCCGCCAGGAACCGCTCGGCGTCGAGCGCGGCCATGCAGCCGGTCCCAGCCGCGGTCACCGCCTGGCGGTACGACTTGTCCATCACGTCGCCGCACGCGAACACGCCCGGCACGCTCGTCTTGGTGGTGCCGGTCTCGACTGCAATATAGCCGTCGTCGTCGAGTGCGAGATGCCCGCGGAACAGCTCGGTCGCCGGGTGATGCCCGATCGCGACGAAGCCGCCGTCGACCGGAATGCGCGAATGCTCGCCCGTTTGTGTGTCTTCCAGCTCGAGCGCGACCAGCCCCGCATTGCCGCCGCCGTCGACGAACTCGCGCACTTCCTTGTTCCACAGCACCTTGATCGACGGATGCGCGTGCAGCCGCTCCTGCAGGATGCGCTCGGCGCGCAAGCTGTCGCGGCGGTGGATCAGCGTCACATCGTCCGAATGGTTGGTCAGGTACAATGCCTCCTCGACTGCGGTATTGCCGCCGCCGATCACCGCCACCTTCTTGCCGCGGTAGAAGAAGCCGTCGCACGTCGCGCACGCGCTGACGCCCTTGCCCTTCATCGCGTCTTCGCTGTCGAGCCCGAGCCATTTGGCCTGCGCGCCGGTCGCGATCACCAGCACCTCGCCCTCGTACACGTCGCCGCCGTCGCCGGTCAGGCGGAACGGCCGGCTGTCGAGGTCGACCTTCACGATCGTGTCCCACATCATCCGCGTACCGACGTGCTCGGCCTGTTTCTGCATCTGCTCCATCAGCCACGGACCCTGGATCACGTCGGCGAAGCCGGGGTAATTCTCGACGTCGGTGGTGGTGGTCAGCTGCCCGCCGGGCTGGATGCCCTGCACCACGATCGGCTTCATGCCGGCGCGCGCGGCGTAGATGGCGGCGGTCAGCCCAGCGGGGCCCGAGCCGAGCACGAGCATGCGAGTCGAATGTGTCGTCATGCTGCGGGATGTAGGGCGCTGCGTGCGGCTTGGAAACTGTGCGCCGCGACAGCTTCGTTGCGCCCACTCCCAAGTCCTGCTTTGGTCGCGCACATGACCGACTTCACGTTCTTACTCCAGCCCGACCGTGGCCAGCCCGCGCGCGATATCCACGTCGTCCACCCGAACCTGTACGAGACTTGGGCAGCAGAGCAGACGCCCCGCGTCCGCGCAGCGCTCGCTGCCAATCGCGTGGTCGGCAAGGCAGGTAACCGCGCGGTGCTGCCGGGCGACGAGGCAGACGACTGGTCGATGCTGCTGGTCTGCAACGAAGACCTCGACTCACCCTGGCGCATTGCCTCGCTCGGCGATGGCCTGCCCGAGGGCACCTATCGCCTCGCCGGCAATGCGCCCGTCGGTGCAGCGGGGCTCGGCTGGCTGCTCGCGCAGCACCGTTTCACCCGCTATCGCACGGGCGAGCCCTCACCGCACCGCGTTCTGCTGACCGACGATCATGCCGGGATCGAGCAGACCGTCCACCTCGCGCGCGCGACCGCCCTCGTGCGCGACCTGGTCGACACCGGCGCCAGCGACATGGGACCCGCGGAGCTACAGACCGAGGCCGCGGCACTTGCCGACCGCCATTCCGCCACGCTCGCGGTCACCAGCGGCGACGCGCTGAAGACAGGTTACCCGATGATCCACGCGGTCGGTCGCGCCGCCGCCGAACACCGCGCCCCCCGCCTGATTGAACTCGAATGGGGCGACGCCAGCCATCCCCGCGTCGCGATCATCGGCAAGGGCGTGTGCTTCGACTCGGGCGGGCTCGACATCAAGCCGTCGGCAGGCATGCGGCTGATGAAAAAAGACATGGGTGGTGCCGCGCACGCGCTGGCACTCGCGAGCCTCGTCATGCAGGCGGGGCTGCCGGTCCACCTCCACCTGCTGATCCCCGCGGTCGAGAACGCGATTTCCGCCGACGCCTTCCGCCCCGGCGACGTGCTGACAACGCGAAAGGGTATGACGGTCGAAAACACCAACACCGACGCCGAAGGGCGGTTGATCCTCGCCGACGCGCTGACCAAGGCGGGCGAAGGCGCCCCCGCACTCATCATCGATTTCGCGACGCTGACTGGCGCCGCGCGCGTCGCGCTCGGCCCCGATCTGCCCGCCACCTTCGTCAACGACGACGCGCTCGCCGCCGACCTGTCCACCGCCGCCGACGCGGTGAAGGACCCGCTGTGGCGATTGCCGTTATGGGACGGCTACGACGCGATGCTCGCGTCCGACATTGCTGACATGGTCAACGCGCCCGACGGAGGGTTAGCGGGCGCGGTGACCGCTGCCTTGTTCCTCCGCCGCTTTGTCGCGGCGGGCACGCCCTGGGCGCACCTCGACACGTTCGCGTGGCGTCCGACCGCCAAGCCGGGACGTCCCAAGGGTGGCGAGGCTTACGGCCTGCGCGCCGCGTTCGAGTTGCTGCGCCGCCGCTTCCCCACCTGAGCCATCAATCAGCCGCGGCGATGATCGGCACGAACTTCGCCGCGGTCAGGCTCGCGCCGCCAACCAATGCACCGTCCACATCGGCGACATGGAGCAGTTCGCGCGCATTGTCGGGTGTCACCGAGCCGCCGTAGAGGATACGCACCCGGTCGGCTTCTTCGCCGATGATGGCGCGCAGTTTGTCGCGGATGGCGCCGTGCATCGCCGCCACGTCGTCCGCGGTTGGCGTCCGCCCGGTGCCGATCGCCCAGACGGGTTCGTACGCGATCGCGCACCATTCTCCGCTCGCCCCGTGCGGCAGCGACCCCGCGACCTGCGCGGTCACCACCGCCTCCGCACGCCCCGCCTCGCGCTCGTCCAGCGTTTCGCCGACGCAGACGATCGCGTGCAGCCCGTGCCGGTGCAACGCCGCTGCCTTTGCTCTCACGTCGGCATCGCGCTCGCCCTGGTCGGCGCGGCGCTCGGAATGGCCGACGATCGAGAAGCGCGCGCCCGCTTCCTTCACCATCGCGGCCGACACGCAGCCGGTGTGCGCGCCCTGGTCGGCGGCGTGGACGTCCTCCGCTCCGATCGTAAGCGCGGAAACTTGCTCGGCCGCCGGCGCGATCAGTGTTGCGGGCACCGCGACTGCCACATCCACCCCTGCGTGCGCCGCCGCCGCATCCGCAATCGCCGACAGTTCGGACAGCGCCGCACGGCTACCGTTCATCTTCCAGTTGCCCGCCACCAATTTGCGCCGTGTCATCCCGCTCTCCCCTTGTTCTGCTGTTACGATCAGCGCGCGATAGCGGGGTCTGCGCCGTGGCGCCACGCCGGGCGCGCGCCTCAAGCGGCATTGCCTATGCGGGGAGCGGTGCCTAAAGCCGCCCGGTTTCCTTGACCTCACGGCTTTCCGGTTCATGCTCAGCTTCTTTCGCCGCATCGTCAATTCAAAGGCTGGCGTCTTCATCACGCTCGCGCTGCTCGGCATCATCGCGCTGTCGTTCGCGGCCGGCGACGTGACCGGACTGTCGTCGGGCGGCGGCGGGTTGTTGGGCAATTCGGTGGTAACGGTCGGCAACGCCGGCATCACCGCCGCCGACGTGCGTAAGCGCGCGCAGGACGAGGTCCGCTTCGCACAGACGCAGCAGCCGGGCTTCGACATGGCGCAGTTGGTCCAACTGGGCGGCGTCGAGTCGATCATCGAGCGGATTGCGAACGCGATCGGGCTGGAGAAGTTTGGCCATGACCAGGGCATCCGTGTCAGCCGTGCGCTGATCGGCAGCGAGATCAAAAACATCGCCGCGTTCCAGGGCCCGACCGGCCAGTTCGACCAAGCCAGTTATGAGCGGCTGATCGCGCAGCGCGGCCTGACCGACGCGCAGATGCAGGACGAGTTCGCGCGCAGCATCATGACGCAGTTCCTCGTCATCCCGACAGTGGGCGCGAGCCAGGTATCGGAGAAGCTGGCGCTTCCCTACGCATCGCTGCTGCTCGAACGCCGCGAGGGGCAGATCGCGCTGATCCCCGCCGCCGCGGTGCCCGCCGGCGCCGCGCCGACCGACGCCGAGGTGCAGAAATTCTACGCCGGCCATCTGCCGCGCTACACCGTGCCCGAACGTCGCGTCGTCCGCTACGCGATCGTCACCCCCGACAGCGTGAAGGCGCAGGCGACCCCCTCGGACGCTGAAATCCAGCAGGCGTATAACGGCAACGCCGCCGCCTACCGCCCGCGCGAACAGCGCACCGTCAGCCTCGTCACCGTGCTCGACCAGAAGGCCGCCGACGCGCTCGCGGCCAAGGTGAAGGCGGGCACCGCGCTCGCCGCCGCGGCGCGCGCGGCCGGGCTAGAGCCGCGCACGATCGACAAGGCCGACAAGGCCGCGCTCACCACGCAGAGCTCGGCCGCGGTCGCGGACGCGCTGTTTGCCGCACAAAAGGGCGCGGTGGTCGGCCCGATCAAGGGCGCAATCGGCTTCGTCGTCGCGAGCGTCGATGCGGTCACGCAGGTTCCCGGCCGCACGCTCGCGCAGGCGCGCGACGAGATCATCCAGACACTGACCCGGACCAAGACCGCCGACGCGCTGTCGCAGGCACAGAACAAAATCGATGACGCCCTCTCCGACAATGCCAACATCAACGAGGTCGCCGCCGACCAGAAGCTGAGCGTCGCGACGACCAAGCCGTTGCTCGCCTCGGGCATCGACCCCGACGACGCCGCGACCAAGCCCGATCCGCGCCTCGTGCCGATCATGCAGGCGGGGTTCGCGGCGGAGGAAGGCGACACGCCGACGATCGTCGCGCTCGGCATCGATGGCGGCTTCGCGGTCGTCGGGCTCGACCGCGTCGTGCGCGCCGCGCCGCGCCCGCTCGCGCAGGTCCGCGCGCAGGTGGTGAAGGATGTCGTGGCCGAGCGGCAGCGCAACGCCGCCAGGCAGATCGCAACGCAGGCGCTCGCGAAGCTCGACAAGGGCGCAACGCTTCCCGCGGTGCTCGCGCAGACCGGCGTGCGCGGTCCCGCGCCGCAGCGGATCGACACGACCCGCGCGCAACTCAACGCCGATCGCCGCGGCGTCGACCCGACGCTCGCATTGCTCTTTTCGATGAAGCAGGGCAGCGCAAAGATGCTCGCCGCGCCCAACAACATGGGCTGGCTGCTGATCAAGCTCGACCGCGTGACGCCGGGCGACGCGCGGACTAAGCCGGGCGTGATCGCGGCGACGCGCGCCGACCTCGGCCGCGTCATCGGTCAGGAATATGCACAGCAATTCACGCGCGCCGCGGTCGACACGGTGGGCGTCAAGCGCAAGCCCGACGCGATCGCGGACCTGAAGCGCGAACTGGCGGGTCAGGGTGGCAATCAGTAATCCTAACGGCAATCCCGGCAGCGTGCCGGACGGTCCTGTCGACCCGCGCGACAAACTGGCCGCGGGTCGCCCCGCGCTGGTCTGGCGGCGGCGCATCGCGGATACTGAAACGCCCGTCGCCGCCGCGCTGAAGCTGCTCGAGCCCGGTCGCGGCGACTTCCTGCTCGAATCGGTCGAGGGCGGCGCGGTGCGCGGGCGCTACAGCCTGCTCGGCCTCGCCCCCGATCTCGTCTTTCGCGCCGAGGGCGAGCGCGCCGCGATCAATCCGCGCTGGCTTGAGGATCGCGACGCCTTCGCCCCCTGCACCGAACCGACGCTCCAGGCGCTGCGCACGCTGGTCGCCGCGTGCCGGATGACCGTTGCGCCCGAACTGCCGCGCGCGCTCGCCTGTCTGGTCGGCTATTTCGGCTACGACACGATTCGGCTGGTCGAGGATCTGCCCGCGCCCGCCACCGACGCGCTCGGCGTACCCGACATGATGTTCGTGCGCCCGACCGTGATCCTCGTGTTCGATCGCCTCGCCGACGCGCTCTTTCTTGTCGCCCCGGTCTGGCCCGACACCGCCCGCGCGCCCGACGCGCTGGTCGCCGCGGCCGAGGAACGGCTCGATGCGGTCGAGGCGCGGCTCGCGACCGCCGCGCTGCCGCCGCGCGTCCGCGCTGACGCGGCGGAGATCGCGCTCACCCCGACCCTGCCCGCGGGCCGCTACGCCGAGATGGTCGCCGCGGCGAAGGACTATATCTACGCCGGCGACATCTTTCAGGTCGTGCTGGCGCAGCGTTTCACCGCGCCCTTTCCGCTGCCCGCGTTCGAGCTCTACCGCGCGCTGCGCCGGATCAACCCGTCGCCTTTCCTCTACCACCTCGATCTGCCCGGCTTCTCGCTGACCGGGTCGAGCCCCGAGATTCTCGTGCGTGCGCGCGACGGCGAGGTGACGATCCGCCCGATCGCGGGCACCCGCCCGCGCGGGCGCACCGCGGCGGAGGACGCCGCCAACCGCGCGTCGCTGCTCGACGATCCCAAGGAGCGCGCCGAGCATCTCATGCTACTCGACCTCGGCCGCAACGATGTCGGCCGCGTCGCGCAGGCGGGCAGCGTCACCGTCACCGACAGCTACATCGTCGAATTCTACAGCCACGTCATGCACATCGTCTCGAACGTCGTCGGCCGGCTCGACCCGGCGCACGACGCGATCGACGCGATCCTCGCGGGCTTTCCCGCGGGCACCGTCAGCGGCGCGCCCAAGGTCCGCGCTTGCGAGGTCATTGCCGAATTGGAGCCAGAGAAGCGCGGTGTCTATGCCGGCGGGGTCGGCTATTTCTCGCCCGACGGCAGCATGGATTCGTGCATCGTGCTGCGCACCGCACTGGTGAAGGACGGCGTCATGCACGTCCAGGCCGGCGCAGGCATCGTCGCCGACAGCGACCCTGCGTACGAACAGCGCGAGTGTGAGGCGAAATCGGGTGCGCTTCTCGCCGCAGCGCGCGAGGCGATCGCGCAGGCGAGTGACGCTGGGTTCGGGCAATAGCCTGAGGCCGCCGGCCTCGAACTATCGGCGGAGGACGCCGGGTTCAGCGAACACTCGGACCGACGCCTCCGTCCTCACGCCGCCCCTATTGCGGCGCCCCCGGCATCATGGCATCGTTCTTTTCCGCGGCGCGCTTTTCCGCGGCATAGGCTCGCGCCCACATCTGCGTGCAGCCACTCTGCCCGCCCGTGCCGACCGGCGAACAGGTATCGGGCAGACCACCGGCGACACGTCCGACCTCGTCGGCCGATGCGGTACGGTTCACCCAACTCTGATTCTGGGCGGCCGGCTCAGCGGTGTTCCGCAACTGCTTGGGGATACGATATTGCTCGTCCGGGTTGATCCGGCTGCACACCACCACCTCGTCACCCTGCGCGACCGGGCATTTGTCGTTACCGGTCAATTGGACGTTGCGGATGCGGCTCGGTGGGCGGTCGGTCTCCGCTTGCGCCTGCGCGGTCGAGCTCACCGGCGCGCCGGTGCTGGTACCGACGGGCGGCACGCTCTGCGCTGACGCCGCCATCGGCAGAAGGATCAGGGAAACGGCGGTGGTGAAACGCAGCATGCGACGTGGCTCCTTGGGCAGTGCTACAAACGCCTGCCCCCCTGAATATCTCCTTACGCAAAGCCGCTTATCGTGTGTCGCGACGATTTCGCACGCGTAACGCCGGTGCAACACGTTGCGCGCCGCCACGCATCGGCTATGGCGACGCGCATGATCCTCGTGGTCGACAATTACGACAGCTTCACCTGGAACCTCGTCCACTACCTGATGGAGTTGGGCGCGGAGGTTCAGGTCATGCGCAACGACGCGCTCTCCGCCGCCGACGCGCTGGCGAGCAACGCGACCGGGTTCCTCATCTCGCCGGGTCCGTGCACCCCGGATGAGGCGGGCATCAGCCTCGACCTCGTCGCCGCCTGTGCGGAGGCACGGCGCCCGCTGCTCGGCGTGTGTCTCGGGCATCAGGCGATCGGACAACATTTCGGCGGCACCGTGCGCCGCGGCGGGTTGATGCACGGCAAGACCTGCCCGGTCGAGCACGACGGGACCGGCCTGTTCGCCGACCTCCCTTCGCCCTTTACCGCGACGCGCTACCATTCGCTGATCGTCACCGACGTGCCCGACAGCCTCATCGTCAACGCGACCGCGGGCGACACGTCGGTGATGGGCCTGCGCCACCGCGAGCTGCCGATCCACGGCGTCCAGTTCCATCCCGAGAGCATCGCGACCGAGCACGGCCACGATCTGCTCGCCAACTTCCTGCGCATCACGGGCATCAAAACCGGGGCGACGGCGTGACCAGTTTCGCGCAACTGCCCGATCCCGCTTCGCCGCTCAGCCGGCAGAGCGCGGCGCAGGCGTTCGCCGACATCCTCGACGGCCGCACCACCGAGGAGGCGATCGCCGAGTTCCTCGTCGCCTTGTCGATCCGCGGTGAGTCCAGCCTCGAGATCGCCGAGGCCGCGCGCGCGCTGCGTGAGCGCCTGATCCCGATTACCGCGCCGGCGGGCGCGATCGACGTCTGCGGCACCGGCGGCGACGGGCAGCACACGCTCAACGTCTCCACGGCCGTCAGCCTCGTCGTTGCAGCGTGCGGCGTGCCGGTCGCCAAGCACGGCAACCGCGCCGCCTCGTCAAAGGCGGGCGCCGCCGACACGCTCGAGGCGCTCGGGCTCGACATGGACCGCGCGGGCGCGCAGGCGGAGCAGACGCTCGCCGACCTCGGCATCTGCTTCCTGTTCGCCGCCAACCATCACCCGGCGATGCTCCGCATCACCCCGATCCGCCGCCGCATCGGCCGGCGCACGATCTTCAACCTGATGGGCCCGCTCGCCAACCCCGCGCACGTGACGCGCCAGTTGATCGGCATCGCACGCCCCGATTACGCCCCCGTCTATGCCGAGGCGCTGGCACAGCTCGGCAGTGAGGGCGCATTCGTCGTCTCGGGCGAAGAGGGGCTGGACGAGATCTCCGGCGCGGGCGCGACCGTCGTCGTCAGCATCGGCGACGTGGCGCTGCCCGCACGCATCACGCCCGAGGACGCGGGGCTCACGCGCCACCCGACCAGCGCGATCCGCGGCGGTGACGCCGCGTTCAACGCGATGGCGCTGCGCCGCCTGCTCCTCGGCGAGCACGGCCCGTACCGCGACGCAGTGCTGTTGAACGCTGCCGCGGCGCTCGTTCTCTCGGGCACACAGACCGCACTCCGCGACGCCGCCGCCCGCGCTGCCGAGGCAATCGACCGCGGAGACGCGAACGCGCTGCTCGATCGCTGGATCGCTTACGCATGACCATCCTCGATCAGATCATCGCCACCAAGCGTGAGGAAGTCGCCGCGCGCAAGGTGGCCTCGACCCGCGCCGACCTCGACGCGCGCATCGCCGAGCAATCGCCGCCGCGCGGCTTTCGCGCCGCGCTCGATCGCACCGTCGCCGCCGGCCGCCACGCGCTCATCGCCGAGATCAAGAAGGCAAGTCCGTCGAAGGGGCTGATCCGCGCCGATTTCGATCCGCCCGCACACGCGCGCGCCTATGCCGCGGGCGGCGCGACCTGTCTCTCGGTCCTGACCGACGAACGCTATTTCCAGGGCTCGGACGCCTTTCTTCAGGCTGCGCGCGCCGCATGCAACCTGCCCGTGATCCGCAAGGACTTCACGATCGACCCGTGGCAGGCGATCGAGGCGCGCGCATTGGGTGCCGACGCGATCCTGCTGATCGTCGCCGCGCTCGACGACGCGACGCTTGCCGAATGCGAGGCCGCCGCGATCGACATCGGGCTCGACGTGCTGGTCGAGGTGCACGACGCGCACGAGATGGAGCGTGCCGCGCGGCTGCGCTCGCGCCTCATCGGGGTCAACAACCGCGATCTGCGCGATTTCACGGTCGACTATCGTCGCACCTACGATCTCGTCGCCCACGCGCCCGAGGGATGCACCTTCGTCGCTGAAAGCGGGCTCACCATCCGCGCCGATCTCGACGCGATGGCTGCGCACGACATCCGCTGCTTCCTCATCGGCGAGGCGCTGATGCGCCAGCCCGACGTCGAGGCGGCGACCCGCGCGCTGGTCGGATGAGCGCGCTCACCCACCTCGACGCCGATGGCGCCGCGCACATGGTCGACGTCGGCGACAAGGACGTCACCCGCCGCGAGGCGACCGCTACGGGGCGCATCGCGATGTCGGCGGAGGCGGTCGCCGCGATCCGCGCCGGCGCGGTGAAAAAGGGTGACGTGATCGCGGTCGCGCGCGTCGCGGGCATCATGGCGGCGAAACGCACCAGCGACCTCGTGCCGCTCTGCCACCCGCTACCGATCACCCACGCCTCGCTCGACCTCGACGTGACCGACGACGGCGTCGCCGCCACCGCGACCGTTCGCACCGACGGAAAGACCGGGGTCGAGATGGAAGCGCTCACCGCCGTCTCGGTCGCGCTCCTTACCGTCTACGACATGGCAAAGGCGATCGACAAGGCGATGATCCTGCACGATATTCAGGTGATCGCGAAGAGCGGCGGCCGATCGGGCGACTGGCAACGGTGAGCGACTTCGGCGATCCGGCAATCGTGCCGTGGCGCACGACCGCGCGCGAGACGCTGATCGCCGACCGCTGGCTGACGCTCCACGCCGACACCTGCGTGACCGCTGAAGGTGCGACGGTCGGGCCCTACTACGTCACCGGTTATCCCGATTGGGCGCTGATTGTCGCGCTGGACGACGCCGACAACATCCTGATGATCGAGCAATACCGCCACACGCGCGGCATCGTCTCGCTCGAACTGCCCGGTGGCGGCGTCGACGCGAGCGACGCCGATTTGCTCGCCGGCGCGCGTCGCGAACTGCTCGAAGAAACCGGCTGCGTCGCCGACGATTGGCAGGTCGTCGCCTCGCTCAGCCCCAATCCCGCGATCCACACGAACCGCTGCCACGCGGTCCTCGCACGCGGCATCCGCTGTGTCGCCCTGCCGCATGACGAGCCGAGCGAGCGCGTCCGCCGCCACTGGATCGCAGTCGACGAGGTCGTTCGCCGCGCAATGGCAGGCGAGGTGCAGCAGGCGGTTCACGTCGCCGCGCTCGCGATCGTGCTCGGCCGCCTCCATCGATGGAACCCCGCATGACCCTCTTGCCCGTCGAGGAAGCGCAGGCGCGCGTGCTGGCGCTCGGCACGCCCGTCGCGTCCGAAGAGGTCGCGATCCACGCCGCGCTCGGTCGTTGGACGGTGCAGCCGATCGTCGCCGCGCGTACGCAGCCCGCGCGCGACCTGTCCGCGATGGACGGCTACGCGATCCGGTTCGCCGATCTGCCCGGACCGTGGCGCGTCGTCGGCGAAAGCGCGGCCGGCAACCCCCTCGCCGGCCGTGTCGAGGCGGGTGAGGCCGCACGCATCTTCACCGGCGCCGCGATGCCCGACGGGGCCGACACCGTGCTGGTGCAGGAGGAAGCCGAGCGCGACGGCGACCGCCTCATCCTCGCAGGCGAAGGTCCACCGTTCCTCGCGCGCAACGTCCGCCGCCGCGGGCTCGACTTCGCGCTTAGCGACGTGCTGGTCGACGCGGGCGAACGGCTCACGCCCGCCCGACTCGCGGTCTGTGCGACAGGCGGCGTCGGGCGCATTCCCGTCGCGCGGACGATCCGCGTAGCGATCGCCGCCACCGGCGACGAACTGATCGAACCCGGCGGCGACGCCGGGGCCGACGCGCTGCCCGAATCTAACCGCCTGCTGCTGCGCGCGCTGCTCGCCGATCTGCCGGTCGAGTTCGTCGATCTCGGCATCCTGGCCGATCGCCTCGACACGCTGACCGTCGCCTTCTCGCAGGTCGAGGCCGACGTGCTCGTCACCACCGGCGGCGCGTCGGTCGGGGACCATGATCTGGTCCGTCCCGCGCTCGACGCCGCGGGCTTTTCGCTCGATTTCTGGCGCATCGCGCTACGTCCGGGGAAGCCGATGCTCGCCGGGCGTCGCGGCGCGACCGTGGTAATTGGCCTACCAGGAAATCCGGTGTCGGCGTTCGTTACCGCCTTGCTGTTCGTGCGTCCGCTCGTCGCGCATCTGTCGGGTGCGCTTCACCCCTTCCCGTGTCCGACCAGCGCGATCCTGGGAGAGCCGCTCGCCGCCAATGGCGCGCGCAGCGACTATCTGCGCGCCGAGCTGCGCGACGGTCGCGCCTATGCGTCCACCATCCAGGACAGTTCAATGCTGCGCACGCTCGCGCGCTCGACCTGCCTGATCGTGCGCCCACCGCACGCACCCGCGGCGACCGCCGGCGACTCGGCGGAAGTCCTGATGATCGCGTAAGCACGTCGCTTGACGGAACACACGTTGTTCCATAAAGGTTCTTTATCTGTTCACGAAAGGAGCCGCGCGATGCTTACCCGCAAGCAGCATGAGCTGATTTGCTTCATCGAAGATCGGCTGGCCACCACCGGCGTGTCTCCTTCGTTCGAAGAGATGAAGGAAGCGCTCGATCTCAAGTCGAAATCGGGTGTCCACCGCCTGATCAGCGCGCTCGAGGAGCGCGGCTACATCAAGCGCTTGCCCAACCGCGCGCGGGCGCTCGAAATCCTGCGCGTGCCAGAGCGCTCGGACGGCACCGCGCCGAAGCCGGCGGCGGCTGCTCGCGATCTACCTCAGCCCGCGAACGACGTGGTCGAGATCCCGCTTCACGGCCGCATCGCGGCCGGTGTGCCGATCGAGGCGTTCGAGGGTTCGACCAGCCTGCCCGTTCCGGCTGCCCTACTCGGCGCAGGCGAACACTATGCGCTCGAAGTGTCCGGCGACTCGATGGTGGAGGCGGGCATCCTCGACGGTGATTACGCGCTGATCCGCAAGCAGGAGGTCGCGCGTGACGGGGAGATCGTTGTCGCGCTGATCGACGACAGTGAGGCGACGCTCAAATACTTCCGTCACGAAGGCGCGATGGTCCGGCTCGATCCCGCCAATCGTGCCTACGATCCGCAGCGCTACACCCCCGCCCAGGTCCGCGTTCAAGGCAAGCTCGCCGGTATCCTTCGCCGCTACGCGTGACCCACGGGTGCGCGTCGGCTGGCGCGCGCACCGCCTCGATCTGAGCGTTGGCGAAACTCACCGCGACGCCGCCGGTCCGTTGCAAAGCCGCGCGATCCAACGTCAACCAGCGCGCACGACAGCGACGGGGTACGCGTCGTTCGCTCACCACGATGTCGACACGGTGGCACAGGTCGATGAAGGCGCCTGCATCGACTAGATAGCCGCTGCGGGTGGCGAGCAGCGTCACACGACGCATGCCGACCCGCCGCGTCGCCCAACACACATCCTGGTTGCAGCGCGCGGCATGCGTCTCCGACAGAACCGCCAGTTCGCCAGTAAGCGTGGTCTACGGGCCGCCTTGCCTATTCGGCCGTAGCGGGGATGCTTGTC